>Ga0209281_1000145_pt1 | contig 170793 bp, 143 predicted proteins | sample MedtruBG_FD_187514 | JGI IMG/M metagenome (GOLD analysis project Ga0209281, IMG submission 187514) | Root nodule microbial communities of legume samples collected from California, USA - Medicago truncatula BG (SPAdes) (version 2) | ecosystem: Host-associated > Plants > Roots > Nodule | place... | reverse complement strand
ACATGCATCAGGCAGGTCAGGGACTTTTGTACTTCCTGTTTCGATTTAGTTGGCAATTTAGGTAGCAAACATGCAGACCCCGCACATTCTTATCGTTGAAGACGAGTTGGTAACACGCAACACGTTGAAGAGCATTTTCGAAGCAGAAGGCTACGATGTCTTTGAAGCGACCGATGGCGCAGAAATGCATCAGATCCTTTCTGAAAATGATATCAATCTGGTGATTATGGATATCAACCTGCCCGGGAAAAACGGCCTTCTGCTGGCACGCGAACTGCGTGAACAGGCGAATGTCGCATTAATGTTCCTGACAGGTCGTGATAATGAAGTCGATAAAATCCTGGGCCTGGAAATTGGCGCAGATGACTACATCACCAAGCCGTTTAATCCGCGCGAATTAACCATTCGTGCACGCAACCTGCTGTCCCGTACCATGAACCTGGGTACCGTAAGCGAAGAGCGTCGCAGCGTTGACAGTTATAAATTCAACGGCTGGGAACTTGATATCAATAGTCGTTCACTGGTCAGCCCTAACGGTGAACAATATAAGCTGCCGCGCAGTGAATTCCGCGCCATGCTGCACTTCTGCGAAAATCCGGGCAAGATCCAGTCCCGTGCAGAACTGCTGAAGAAAATGACCGGCCGTGAGCTTAAGCCACACGACCGTACTGTTGATGTGACCATTCGTCGTATTCGTAAGCACTTCGAATCCACACCAGATACACCTGAAATCATCGCCACTATTCATGGCGAAGGTTACCGCTTCTGCGGCGAATTGCAGGAATAATTCCGCTTTTCAGTTAGTAAAAACGGCGCTTACGCGCCGTTTTTTTATTTCCAGATCCGTAATGCATCATCGTCCGGCGACCCTGAAGGCAGCGGGCGTTTAGGCTGGGAAAGCGAATACCAGTCAAAGTGGCGAGTCAGATACATCACCGCAAACAGCGCCAGCACCAGTACGCCTGAGCCGAGCAGCAGAGCACTGTCCTCCGACCGTAGCAGACACCACATCACCGCATCCAGACTAAGCAAGGCTGCCACGAACAGGCCGCTTCGCGCCCAGCCTTTCAGGACGGCCTGCAAATACACGCCATTCATTAGCGCGGCAACAAGGCTCGCCACGATCCACGCCGGAGTAAAACCAACGTGTTCTGACAACGCCAGCAGCACCAGATAGAACAGGACCAGCGATAACCCCACCAGCAAATATTGCATTGGATGCAGACTTAAATGGGTAAGGGTTTCGTAGACAAAAAACGCCATAAAGGTCAGAGCAATCAGCAAAATGGCATATTTAATGGCGCGATCGGTAAGTTGATACTGATCGGCTGGCGTTGCCACCATCACGCTAAAGGCCGGGAGTTGCCGCCATTCAGGCCCCTCCTGAGCGCTAAACTGGCTTTCGAGATCGTTAGCAAACCAGGTGCTCTGCCAGTGGGCCTGAAATCCAGAATCGCTAATCTCATGCTTCACGGGCAAATAGTTTCCCATAAAGCCCGGGTGGGGCCAGTTGCTGCTGAGATTAAGTTCGCTGTTGCGTCCTACCGGAACGACGTCAAGACTTCCGGTGCCGTTAAGTTTGAGAGACATCTCCAGCGCGAACGATTTACCCTCCAGCATTTTTTGCGTCAATGGAATATGAATGCCGGGCAGATCGCCCGCCACACCCGAACCCGGCTCTATTGGCAGCGTTTCACCGTTTACCTTCGAGACCGTTACGGCACCTATACCCCGGGCATCTCCCACACTGACAACGATAAAAGGCTGCCCAAGCGCGATCGTTTCGCCTTTTAAGGACGCCAACTTTTCTGGGTTAAATTGCGCCTTGATCTTCAGATCGGAGCTCCAGATCTGTCCGTCATAGATACCAATGTTGCGTGATTCAACGTGCTGACTGCCGTCGATTAACAGGGATTCCGGCAGCAGAAAATGGAGATAACTGCGCTTGTGCTCGACCTCTTTTTTATCTTCAATCCGGTAATAAATTTCCGTCACGGGAATGGCGATCACCGGGCCGGTTAACTGCTGTGAGCCGCTGGTGCTCTCCCGAAGCGCCTCTTCGACGCTTTGGCGATAGCTCACGCGTTCCGCAATTAAATGACCCACCATCATCAGCGGGACTAACAACAGCAGGATGCACCCTAACAGCGTGCAGATTTTCCAGAACAGGGGGGATTTTTTCATGGCCTTCTCCTTAGTGATGGCAGAAGCTTAACGAGGCCATGTGCGGTGAGTTTGAAGTTATGTGAAGGGACGGTGAAGTGTCAGGGTGGCTTCAACGCCCCCTTGCGGACGATTTCGCAACACAATCTCCCCCTGATGCAGGCGCGCCACCTCCTGCACGAAAGCGAGCCCCAGACCGCTACTCTTGACGCCGTTGGCACGGGGCAGCGAATAAAAACGCTCAAAGATGCGGGGCAATGCGTAATCAGGAATACCGGTGCCACTGTCGGCCACGCTGAGAGCTACGCCTGCTGACGTGGCCTGCGCCGCCAGTGTAAGAGCGCCGCCTTCTGGCGTGAAATCGATCGCATTATCCAGCAGGTTGCCCAAAGCCTGTTCGATCAGATCGGCATCGCCCACACACTGTAACGGTGGTGAGTCGATGTCCAGACGCAGTCGTTTCGCCGACAATAAAGTGGAACGCGTGTCATGTAAGCGGCTGAATAAGGTGCCAGTGTCGATTGTCGTCGGCGCAATCTTAACGCGGTTCTCCAGTCTCGCCTGGGTCAGCAGCTTTTCCACCAGCGATTGCATGCGCGCATTTTGCGCCAGGATATTATCAATAAACCGAGAGGCAACCTGCGGCGGCGGCTGTTCAGCTAAAATCTCTGCGGCACCCCGCACGGCCGCCAGCGGGCTTTTCAGTTCGTGCGTCAGGGCGTGGACATAATGCTCAATCTCTTTTTTGCCTTCGAGACGCAGACGCATATTTTCCAGCGCCTGTGCCAGTTTACGCAGTTCACGACTCCCGGGATCGGGTAAGGGTAACGGGGAGTCACGGGTCACCGAATCGGCATAACGCGACAGCATGCCAATCGAACGGTTGATCCACCACACCACGATCGCGCCGATCAATAGCGCGATCCCCAGTAATGCGCCGCCCGCCCACAAAATGCGTCGTTCGCTACGATGGATCACGGGGGCCATCGCGAGGTTAGGTTTCCCCACGGAAAGCACCCCAATGATGTTCCCCTGATCCCTTATCGGCGCGGCAACATACATCACCGTACTTTCCGGATCGTCAGGATGGGCAGCCGTACTCCGTGCGCCATACTTGCCCCGAAGCGTGAGCCAGACATCGTTCCAGCGTGAATAATCCTGACCAAGGGCTTTACCGGCAGAGTCGAACACCACCCTGCCCTGTGCGTCAGTCATATAGACATGATATTCGTTACGCACCTTCTGAATGCCGGCAATATTCGCGCGTAACGGACGCTGATGAAGCCGTGAAAAAGCCTGCGCCAGCTGACCATTTTGTGCGGAACCGGACAGCAGATCGTCGCGGCCAATTTCAGCCAGCAACGTCGCCGTATCAATTAAGGTCCCCTCCGTTGCCCGCCGGACGCCGGGCTTCACTTCCTGCACAAAAATCGACAGCACAAACCAGGCGGCTATCGCCACGATCAGGAAATACCCCAGCAACAGGCGCATGCCAATGCGCATTACATCAACCCCAGGCTATAGCCCATTCCGCGATGGGTACTGACTGGCGACAGATCCGGATTGATGGCGCGTAGCTTCGCCCGCAGGGTTTTAATATGTGTATCCACGGTGCGATCGAAGCTGTCCCCTTCGTCGCCCCAGACTTTGTCCATCAGCTGTTGACGTGAAAAGACGCGCCCCGGGGACAGCAGCAAGGTTTTGAGCAGCAAAAATTCATAGCGCGTTAAGATCAAGGGCTTACCGCACCAGCTGATATGGGCCGCGGGTTCGTTAAGCTCAAATTGTCCGATACGCACAATGTCCGTCGGCGCAGTGGATTTCTGCATTCGTCGCAGTATGGTCCGAACGCGAGCACAGACTTCACGCGGGGAAAACGGTTTGGCTACGTAATCGTCGGCGCCCATTTCCAGGCCGAGTAATTTATCCACCTCGTCGCTGCGCGCGGTAAGGAACAACACCGGCAGTGACGGATGCTGTGCCAGCAGGCGACGGCACAGCTCAAAACCGCTGATATCGGGTAAACCCACGTCCAGGATCGCCAGTGCAGGCGGATGGAGACGGGCTTCATCCAGGGCCGGCAACCCGCGTTCAAACGCTTTTACCGCAAATCCCTCCTGCGACAGCATATAGATGAGCGTCTCTGCAATGCTGATTTCGTCTTCTACCAGCCAAATCAAGGGTTGTTGCATCGACGGCCCCTCATTAATGCCATGGCATAATCGGCACGGCGCTTATGGCGTTTTTCGGCGAGCCTTCGACCACTTTATCGGAGTAAGCGAGATAGGCCAGCGTGTTGCGCTTCGCATCATAGAATCGGACAACCTGCAGTTTTTTGAACACCAGCGAGGTACGTTTCTGGAAGACAACGTCGCCCTGCGCTTTGCCATTTTTGATCTTCTCGCTCAGCTCGACGGGCCCCACCTGCTGGCAAGAAATCGCCGCATCAGAGGTGTCTTCTGCCAGGCCTAACCCGCCTTTAATCCCGCCCGTTTTCGCCCGGCTGACATAGCACGTCACGTTCTTCACATCCGGATCGTCGAAGGCTTCCACCACGATTTTGTGGTCCGGGCCAAAAATTTTAAATACGGTGTCAACAGAGCCGATTTCTTCAGCCTGGGCGACGCGACCCACCAGCAGCAGCAGGGAGGTCAGGAGCAATGTCTTGTATTTCATATTGTTACCATTTTTAAGATTACACTGAGCGATTATTCAACAATTTAGCCAAAAAATGTTTCAAGATCACAGGATTACAAAATAATGGCCTTTAATGTGCGCCAAAAAGCATTTATGCGCAAAAAAAACACCGAATGCGCAAACATCAAAAAATGCTATTATCCGCTAACCTGTTATCAGGCACCTGCTGTTTTAAGGATGAGGATAGTATATGGATCAGGCTGGAATTATTCGCGATTTGCTTGTCTGGCTGGAAGGTCATCTTGACCAGCCTTTGTCACTGGATAATGTGGCGGCAAAAGCAGGCTATTCCAAGTGGCATCTGCAAAGGATGTTCAAGGATGTCACCGGTCATGCTATCGGTGCCTATATTCGTGCGCGTCGGCTCTCAAAATCTGCTGTTGCCTTGCGCCTCACGGCGCGTCCGATTCTGGACATCGCGCTGCAATACCGTTTCGATTCGCAGCAGACGTTTACCCGTGCCTTCAAAAAACAGTTTACGTTGACGCCGGCACTCTATCGCCGCTCGCCTGACTGGAGCTCGTTTGGCATGCGTCCGCCGCTGCGATTGGGCGAATTCGCGATGCCAAAACACGAATTTATCACTCTGCCCGATACCCAGCTGGTGGGTACCACGCAAAGCTACTCCTGCTCTCTGGAGGAAATATCCGAGTTCCGTCATCAGATGCGCGTTCAGTTCTGGCGTGATTTCCTGAGCCATGCGCCCGCTATCCCGCCCGTGCTCTATGGCCTGAACCAGACGCATCCGAGCCTGGAAAAAGACGACGAGCAGGAAGTGTTTTACACCACCGCGCTGACGCCTGAACTGGCCAACGGCTATATTCAGGGGTCAAAATCGGTCACGGTGGAAGGCGGCGATTACGTCATGTTCACCTATGACGGGCTGGGCACTGGCGTGCAGGAGTTTATCCTGACCGTCTACGGTACCTGTATGCCGATGCTCAACCTGAACCGTCGTAAAGGTCAGGATATTGAGCGTTACTATCCGGTCAGCAATGTGAAACCGGACGAACGCCCAATCGATTTACGCATGGAATACCTGATTCCGATCCGCCGCTAGCGCTGAAGTTCATCCAGCGCGGGGGCATCCAGATGCGAGATGTCCCCGGCCATTTCCACGACCCAACCTGACGCCAGCCATGGACTTTCCTGATAGTCGATACGGGAAAGAGAACAATTGCGCAGACGCAAACGGCGCTCAGCCCAGGCCGGCAGCCCCAGAATCGTGCTCACCAGACATCCCAGCGCAATACCGTGGCTCACCAGCAGGGGACGACTGCCTTTCGGCAGTTTCAGACATTCAGCCAGCGCGCCATGAACGCGCACGCTCAGCTCCTGCATTGACTCACCCTCCGGAATACGGCCCTCTTTGGTGCCGTTCACCAGCGTACGACGCCAGCCTTCTTCCTCTTCGGTCAACGAGTCAACGTGACGTTTCTCCAGCACGCCCATATCCAGCTCGCGCAGGCGAGGTTCGAGGATAATATCGCAGCCGCAGGCTTCGGCAATAATCCGCGCCGTTTGCTGGGTGCGCCCTAAATCACTGGCGATGACATGCGTGATGCCCAGCGTTTTGACACGCTCTGCGACCTGACACGCCTGTTGCTCACCTTTGGCGGTGAGAGGACTGTCTGACTGGCCTTGAATACGTCGCTCGGCGTTCCACTGCGTTTCACCGTGGCGAACAAGGTAAACCTCTAACATGTTATTTTCCGTTATACTGCGATGAATTTTTTTATGTGAGTGTAATTATGCACCAGGTTGTCTCAGCTACCACTAATCCTGCCAAAATTCAGGCAATTCTAAGGGCATTTGAAGAGATCTTCGGCGAAGGATCCTGCCACATTGACGCCGTCGGCGTCGAGAGTGGCGTTCCGGAACAGCCTTTTGGCAGCGAAGAAACGCGGACTGGCGCACGAAACCGCGTCATCAATGCCAAAGCCCTACGTCCGCAGGCGGATTTTTGGGTGGCGATTGAAGCCGGGATCGACGAAGGGGCCACCTTTAGTTGGGTGGTAATTGAGAGCCGTGATCAGCGCGGTGAAGCACGCTCCGCGACCCTCCCGTTACCGGAAATCATTCTGAAAAAAGTGCAGGATGGAGAAGCACTGGGTCCCGTGATGTCGCAGTACACCGGCATTGATGAGATTGGGCGCAAGGAAGGGGCTATTGGCGTCTTCACCGCCGGAAAATTAACGCGTTCAAGCGTCTACCATCAGGCGGTCATTCTGGCGTTAAGCCCGTTTCATAACGCCATTTACCGTTGAGAGAGTGACCCGGCGCCGGATGTCGGCTTCGCCCTGTCCGGCCTGCGGTTCGTCTCGCACTATCAGGCGTTGTTCAGGAGTACCTGTTCAAGCCACTGGCGCAGTTCAACGGGCGCCGATTTCAGACTGTTCGAACCACGCGTGATGGTTGCGATGCCCGCACCCAGTTCGTTTTTCAGCTCGCGCTGGCTCATTTCACCCCGTAGCAGCTCTTCGATAATCCGCACCCGTGTGCCCAGCGCCTCGCGCTCGTCGGGGGTGAGCATCAGCTGCATGAGGGGCAAATGCAGATCCTGTTCGTAAGACTGGCGAAGCAGCTCCACAAAACGAAGCCACTCCTGATTGCGCTGTTCGGCCATCGCCGATGAATAAGGGGAATGCTGGGTCATGTTATGCCGCCTGTTGTACTCTTAAACGAGTACAGCATAACACAACCCACCGCGATCAGTAACGTCGCTGCCACTCCGAATCGCTCAGCAGGGCCTCTTTCTGTCCCAGGAAGTGTCGATAGTACGCGTCATACGCCAGCACATTTTTCACATAGCCCCGCGTTTCAGAGAACGGAATGCTCTCGACAAAGGCGACGGCGTCGATTCGTCCGGCACTGTTACCAAGCCAGGTGCGCACCCTGCCAGGACCTGCGTTATACGCTGCCGATGCAAAGATACGGTTATCGCCAAACTGTTGATAAACATATTGCAGGTAGCTGGTTCCGATGTTGATATTGGTTTCCGGATCGAGCAGCTGCGAAGGGCTGCTGTAGCCCGGGATGGAAAACATCTTCACCGTATGTGTTGCCGTGCCCGGCATAATCTGCATCAGACCGCTTGCGCCGACCGGTGAACGCACTTTGGGATTCCAGGCGCTCTCCTGACGGGCAATCGCCATCGCATAACTTTGTGGGATATCTTTCCCCTGGGTATAGCGCTCAAAGAGATCTTTATAGGCCAGCGGGAAACGCTCTTCCAGATGATCCCACAGCTTACCGGCGATCGTGGCCTGCACGCTCAGATCCCACCAGCCGTTATCAAAGGCATAGCGGGCGAGTTGTGCCTTCTCATCGACGGTACGGCTGGTGACCAGGTTGGCCCATTCACTGCGCGCGGTGTTATCCAGACTCCAGTACATGAGCTCGCGCACGCGCGCCATTTCCGGCCCCTGGATCAGCGTGGAACTGGAAACGGACGGCGCTTTATCAATTTTGAGCGTATAGTCCTCGCCCAGACGCTGGGCTGCCACCATCGGGTAGAAGCCGCGCTGCTGCATCAACGCGTGCAGAATCTGTTTCGCTTCGTCTTCACGCCCGCGCTCCATCAGCAGGTCGGCCTGCCAGTACCGCCATTCATCTTTCTCTTTGGCGTCCATTGGCAAACGCGCAAGCCAGGTATTCAGACCCCGACGATCTCCCGTCCCCAGCGCCATACGCACCCGGCGCTCCACCAGCGACGTTGAGTTTGAACGCATGATGGCATCGTCACGCCAGCGAGCCTGCTCGTCGGTGACATCCGTCCCCATCAGACGCCAGGCAACGATATCGCGCAGCTCCTGTGTTTGATCGTCATTAAGCTGTTGTGCCTGCACCAGCTGCGGAATCATCAGCCGCGCATTTTCGACGTCGTCACGCGCGACGCTTGCAAACGCCACCGCCGCCATCTGACGGGTGAAATCCGTTGCACCCGTGGTGCGTGCGAAGGTCAGAACGGTGTTGGGATCGTTCGCCAGCTGCATTACGGCCGAAGAAATGGTTTGATAATCGGACGGCATTTGGCCTGCCAGCGTGGTGACCAGGCGCGTATTCCCCGCCTTCATCGCCAGACGGATGCGTTCAAGATAGGCCAGCGGATCTTGCTGACCCGAGGCGCGCCACGCGCCAAATAATGAATCGCACGCATTTGGCTGGCTTTTCCCCGTCAGCCACAGATCTTTTGCCCCGCTCCAGGCCTCTGCCTGCTGGCCCGTCGCCCATTTCGCGTAGTAGTAGTTACATTGTGCTTCCGTGGTTGCAGGCTTTTCAGGGCTGAACGCCAGTAAACCACGCCAGTCTTCACGTCGCGCCAGCTCGTTCACAAAACGTGATTGCAGCGTGCGGGCAGGCGGCAGCGTGGGATTCGCCTGAATAAATTGAGCGACAGTCACCGTCGGCTGGTTCATTAAATCGTCGGTGATTTGGCGATATTCCAGATACGGGTACAGCGGATACGTTTTTAACGTCGGCATCAGCGCCTGCACCGTATCCATCTGTTTACTGTCCCATGCCTGCTTGATCTGCGCATAGCGACTGCGTTGTTCATCCAGTGAATCGGCATGCGCCGCATGGCTTATCGTCAGCACACACACGCTGGCAGCCAGCAGACGCCAGACCACCTGTTTGGCTTTTTCCACAAGCTCTTCCTCATTTGTTATAGGCAGTTGCAGCATCATGCCGCGTCAAAAAGTTATTCACTTATGCTAACCAGGCATCCCGGAACACGCCACGTCATGGACACTTTTTTACCTTTCTTGCGCGTTTTAACACTCCCGGTGTTCCTGGCTGGGATTAGCCTGCGAAAAAGGCTACACTTCGCAGCTGTTACCTTATTTTCATTACGATAAAAGAGGCGAAGTCCACGTGGCTCAATTCGTTTATACCATGCATCGTGTCGGCAAAGTGGTTCCGCCGAAACGTCATATTCTTAAAAATATCTCGCTGAGTTTCTTCCCGGGCGCAAAAATTGGTGTTCTGGGCCTCAACGGTGCCGGTAAGTCTACCCTGCTGCGCATCATGGCCGGCATCGATACCGACATCGAAGGTGAAGCCCGTCCTCAGCCTGGTCTGAAAATCGGTTACCTGCCGCAGGAACCTAAGCTGAACCCTGAACATACCGTTCGTGAGTCCATCGAAGAAGCGGTTGCGGAAGTGGTTAATGCCCTGAAAGGGCTGGATGAAGTGTATGCAAAGTACGCGGAACCGGATGCCGACTTCGATAAACTCGCGGCGCAACAAGGCAAATTTGAAGAAATTATCCAGGCGCACGACGGCCACAACCTGAACGTGCAGCTGGAGCGCGCGGCCGATGCCCTGCGCCTGCCAGACTGGGATGCAAAAGTCGAAAAACTGTCCGGTGGTGAACGCCGCCGCGTCGCGCTGTGCCGCCTGCTGCTGGAAAAACCAGACATGCTGCTGCTCGACGAACCGACGAACCACCTGGACGCCGAATCTGTCGCCTGGCTGGAACGTTTCCTGCACGATTTCGAAGGTACCGTGGTAGCCATTACCCACGACCGTTACTTCCTCGATAACGTGGCAGGCTGGATTCTGGAACTTGACCGCGGTGAAGGTATTCCGTGGGAAGGCAACTACTCCTCCTGGCTGGAACAAAAAGATCAGCGTCTGGCACAGGAAGCCTCTCAGGAAGCGGCACGTCGTAAATCCATTGAGAAAGAGCTGGAGTGGGTTCGCCAGGGCGCGAAAGGCCGTCAGTCTAAGGGCAAAGCCCGTCTGGCACGTTTTGAAGAGCTGAACAACGCCGAATACCAGAAACGTAACGAAACCAACGAACTCTTTATCCCACCTGGCGCACGTCTGGGCGATAAAGTCGTTGAAGTGAGCAATCTGCGTAAATCATACGGCGATCGCGTGCTGATCGACGACCTGAGCTTCTCCGTACCGAAAGGCGCTATCGTCGGGATCATCGGTCCGAACGGCGCGGGTAAATCGACGCTGTTCCGCATGATGTCCGGTCAGGAACAGCCTGACAGCGGCACCATCACCCTGGGTGATACCGTGAAGCTGGCATCCGTTGACCAATTCCGTGACGCGATGGATAACAGCAAAACCGTGTGGGAAGAAGTCTCCGGCGGGCAGGATATTATGCGTATCGGCAACACCGAGATGCCAAGCCGCGCCTACGTGGGTCGCTTCAACTTTAAGGGTGTCGATCAGGGCAAACGCGTTGGCGAACTGTCTGGTGGTGAACGTGGCCGTCTGCATCTGGCGAAGCTGCTGCAGGTTGGCGGTAACGTACTGCTGCTCGATGAACCCACCAACGACCTGGACATCGAAACCCTGCGTGCGCTGGAAAACGCCATGCTGGAGTTCCCGGGCTGCGCGATGGTCATCTCGCACGACCGTTGGTTCCTTGACCGTATCGCTACGCACATTCTGGATTACCAGGACGAAGGCAAAGTGGAGTTCTTTGAAGGTAACTTCACCGAATACGAAGAGTACAAGAAACGCACGCTGGGCGCAGATGCGCTTGAGCCGAAGCGTATCAAATACAAGCGTATTTCCAAATAAAAGCAAAACGGCAACTTCGGTTGCCGTTTTTTATGTTTGCTCCCTCTCCCGTGGGAGAGGGCCGGGGTGAGGGCATCACACCGCACAAGCCCCATACAAAACGGCAACTTCGGTTGCCGTTTTTTATGTTTGCTCCCTCTCCCCGTGGGAGAGGGCCGGGGTGAGGGCATCACACCGCACAAGCCCCATGCAAAACGGCAACTTCGGTTGCCGTTTTTTATGCTTTCTCCCTCTCCCCGAGGGAGAGGGTCGGGGTGAGGGCATCACACCGCACAGCCCCATGCAAAACGGCAACTTCGGTTGCCGTTTTGTATGTTTGCTCCCTCTCCCGTGGGAGAGGGCCGGGGTGAGGGCATCAAACCGCAGAGGATCATCCCCCCACGTAAAAACGCTTCACCTCATCAAACCCCATGGCAAAGTCGATATAGCTCATCAGTGCCGGTGAGTTCAGCTTGCGGCTCGGATAGGCCAGCCACAGGTCGTTACCCTCGACGCTCCACGCCGGAAGGATCTGCACCAGCGTCCCCTTCTCAATGTTATCTTCCAGAAGAAAGGCCGGTAATAAGGTGATCCCGGCTCCGGCAATGGCACATTCACGGGCATACACCAGGTTATCCGTCAGATGGGTATTATCTGACAGATAGCGATAATCTTCGCTGCCGCTTTGCAGCAACCATTCCGACCAGGATTTGTGGGTGATGCAACGATGTCCCACCAGTTGCCGGGGATGCGTCAACGGCTCACGGGTCGCCAGATACGCCGGTGACGCCAGCATGTAGCGCGGGCAGTGACCAATCATACGGCCAATCAGCGACGAGTCCTGCGGCTTGCCGGTGCGCAGCGCGACATCATAACCTGACGCCACCAGGTCGACCACGTCGTCGGAAATGGACACGTCCAGCGAAACGTCAGGATAGCGGCGCTGAAATTCCGTATTCAGGTGCGCCAACAGGGTCGCACCAATTCCGGCCGGGGACGTAATGCGCAGCCGTCCGCTAGGGTTATCCCGCAGACGCTGAATGGCGTATTCCGCCCTTTCGCTGGCCGCCAGCATCTCACGACAGTGCACCAGATAGTGCTCGCCCGCAAAGGTCAGGTTGAGCTTGCGCGTGGTACGGTTAAGTAACCGAAGGCCGATCTGCTGCTCAAGCTGGCTGATACGCTGGCTCACGCTCGATTTGGGCAAGTCCGCTTTTTGCGCGGCGGCAGTAAAGCTCCCCATCTCGGCGACCAGCGCAAACAGCGCCATATCCTGAAGCTGTTTAAACATGATTGTTCACCCTGTACGAACACTTCGTTCTGGATTGTCCATCTTATCACGCAGCGGCCCCCTGAATAGACTAGCCTCAACAACACGCATTCCATTGAGGAGCACACCATGTCAGTGAAAGCCATTGCCGTTAACCCTGAAAATCCGACTGATTTTATTGAGATTACCCAGCCGATGCCGCAGCCGGGCGAGCATGATCTGCTGGTTGAAGTGAAAGCGGTCTCCATTAACCCTGTCGACACCAAAGTGCATGCCGGTATCGCCAAAAGTGGTCTGAAGGAGCCGCGCGTTCTCGGCTGGGATGCCAGTGGCATCGTAAAAGCGGTTGGCGCGGGCGTGACCCAGTTTCAACCGGGCGACGAAGTCTGGTATGCAGGCGATATCACCCGTCCGGGCAGCAACGCGACGTACCAGTTAATTGATGCCCGCATCGTCGGAAACAAACCGGCAAGCCTGGACTGGGCCGCAGCGGCGGCAGTGCCATTAACCGCGCTGACGGCGTGGGAAGGTCTTTTCGAACGACTGAATATTCAGCAGGCAGGCGCGGATAAAACGTTGCTGATTGTCGGCGGTGCTGGTGGCGTGGGATCGCTGGCGATCCCGTTTGCGAAGCACAATAGTCAGGTGACCGTGATCGCCACCGCCTCGCGGGAAGAGTCTGCCAGATGGTGTCGCGATCGCGGGGCGGATCGCGTGGTGGACTATCGCGATCTGAAAGGCGAGCTGGCGAAACAGGGGATCACCTATGTGGATTACATCTTTATCCTCAATGATACCGATGGTCACTGGGATGCCGTCAGCGAACTGATCGCGCCACAGGGACATATCTGCACGATTGTCGAGAACGAACACCCGCTCAATCAGGATAGGCTGAAATCAAAATCCGCAGCGCTACACTGGGAATTTATGTATACCCGCAGCATGTACCAGACTGCCGATATGGCACGTCAGGGGGAGATCTTAAACGAGGTGGCGAAGCTGGTGGATAACGGCGTGGTTGAAAGTTCACTCAGCGAAACATTGCACGGGTTGAGTGTGGAAAGCATTACCGAGGCTCACAGGAAAGTGCTGGAGGGGCATATGCGCGGGAAAGTGGTGGTTGCGTTCTGAGCCGTCTGGTGCCCTCACCCTAACCCTCTCCCACAGGGAGAGGGGATATTAAGCTCACTCCCCTTTGGCAGAGGGGATTTTAAGCTCACTCCCCCTTTGAGAGAGGGGATTTTAAGCTCAGTCCCCCTATGGGAGAGGGGATTTTAAGCTCACACCTCCTTTGGGCGAGGGGATTTTAAGCTCACTCCCCTTTGGGCGAAGGGATTTTAAGCTCACTCCCCCTTTGGGCGAGGGGACTTTAAACTCCCTCTCCCTTTGGGAGAGGGCTGGGGTGAGGGGAAAGCAATTTACCCCTGCTCTCCCATCATCTCCTTCACCAGCTCCACACAGCGCAGGAAGCGGGTATCGTAGTCGGGCTCTTCCACGTGCACAAACTCAATGTTGTTCTCGTTGAGCATGTCCACCAGCATGGTCTGGAACTCTTTTCGGTCAACGGAACTGCCAAGGCTGCGCATCCCGTCGGCGACCCATGGGGTATTGTTTTCCACCAGAATCACCAGATCGAAGCGGTATTCGTCAATCAGCGCCTGCACAAAGGGGTGCTCGCGCCCTTCGTATTTTTTACAGAACGCCTGAGTGGTTACAAAATCGGTGTCGACAAAAGCAACTTTATTGGCATATTTCACGGCAAAATCAATGTATTGCGCATGGCCAAGAGCGATTTTATCGTAGTCAGAATACTGGAGCGCCATCTCGTCACCGCCCAGATGCGAGAAAACATAATCCCGCCCGAACTCCCACGCACTGGTGGTGTTAAAGATGTTCGCCAGCTTGTTGACCAGCGTAGATTTACCGCTTGATTCGCCGCCCAGAATCGCTACCGTGCGCACAAAGAACGGCTTCACTTCCGTCGGGATGTAATCCCAGTAGCGGAACGGGTTCTCACGGATTTGCCCGCCGCTGATATTCATAAACGTCCGTTTCGGGTCAATCAACACGGTTTCGGTGCCCAGATGCTCGCGGAACTGCGGGGCATCGGACTCTTCAGACGTGTAAATCCAGTTAGGGGTGATCCCCTTCTCTTCCATAAAGGCTTTGACGCCGTTACTCCACACATCCCAGCCATGCGGATAAGGCTCCATGCCCTCTTCGTTAAAGGCATGTATACGGATGTTTTTCTGGTATTTAAAGGTCTGCAGCAGCCAGCGCAGGCGATCGGGCACCGTCGGCTGCTGCGACATAGCGCTGTCTTCGAAAAGCTTACGATCACGGGTTTCGTCATAGCCCATGATGATGTGTAGTTCGTCCACCTGGCTACAGGCACGCTGGATAAGGTAGATATGCCCGGTATGCAGGGGATAAAACTTGCCAAACACCACGCCGATGTTCTTCTGCATACGCGGGAATTCCAGCCCCAGGAAGCGGTGCAACGCCTCCAGCTTTTGCGCGCTGGGGCTTTTGATTTTGGCGTTTAGCAGTTGGCTTAAATAGCCTTTGGTCATGCCGCTGGCTTCCGCGACCTGCTGCAAGGTACAGCCTTGTTGGCGGATCGCGGTCTTAAGGTAGTCAAATGTCGACATAAATTACGGTGCCTCCTGCAAAATCGAATACGTAATTATAAGTCGTCAAAGACATTTAATGCATCCGAGAGTTTTTTGACGGGGAAAACCTTCATCCCTTCGGGCACTTTTTTTGGCACGTTCGCTGCGGGAACAATCGCCCGACGAAAACCGTGTTTGGCCGCTTCTGAAATACGTTCCTGGCCGCTTGGCACCGGACGTATTTCACCGGCAAGCCCGACTTCGCCAAACACCACTAAATCCTGCGGAAGGGGTCGGTTACGCAAGCTGGACACCATTGCCAGCAGCAAGGCCAGGTCAGCGCTGGTTTCGGTCACCTTGACGCCCCCGACCACGTTCACAAAGACATCCTGGTCCGCCATTTGCAGCCCACCGTGTCGATGCAACACGGCCAGCAGGATCGCCAGACGGTTCTGTTCAAGCCCCACAGCCACACGCCGGGGATTACCCATCATCGACTGATCGACTAAGGCCTGGATTTCCACCAGCAGGGGACGTGTCCCTTCCCACAGCACCATAACTGAACTGCCTGAGGTGATTTCATCCCCCCGGCTCAGGAATATCGCCGACGGGTTGCTGACTTCACGCAACCCTTGTTCTGTCATGGCGAACACGCCCAGCTCGTTCACCGCACCAAAACGGTTTTTGTGGCTGCGTAGCGTACGGAAGCGGGAATCGGCGTCACCATCCAGCATAACCGAGCAGTCGATACAGTGTTCCAGTACTTTCGGTCCTGCCAGAGAGCCATCTTTGGTCACGTGGCCGACCATCACGATCGCCACGCCGCGGGTTTTGGCAAAGCGGGTCAGATAGGCCGCCGTTTCTCGCACCTGTGCCACGCTGCCCGGCGAAGACTGAATATCCGCCATATGCATCACCTGAATGGAGTCGATGACCATCAGCTTCGGCTGCTCTTCTTCCGCAATCATGCAGATCTGTTCGATGCTGGTTTCGGAGAGCATATTGAGGTTGCCCGTAGGCAGTCCCAGACGGTGCGCACGCATCGCCACCTGCTGCAAGGACTCCTCACCGGTGACGTACAGCGTCTTCATTTGTTCGGAGAGCTTACACAGGGTTTGCAGCAGGAGGGTGGATTTCCCTGCTCCGGGATTCCCGCCGATCAGAATGGCGCTGCCGGGGACCACGCCACCGCCCAGCACGCGGTCAAACTCTTTAAAGCCGGTCGAAAAACGTGGGACTTCGTCCAGGCTGATTTCCGAGAGTTTCTGCACTTTAGAAATGCCCGCGTTACCCGCATAGCCGCTCAGGCGCTCATTACGGGCCACGGTAGGCGAAGCGGCCACACCACGCACTTCGGTAATGGTGTTCCAGGCATGACAGGCACTGCATTGCCCCTGCCAGCGCGGGTAATCGGCACCACATTCATTACAGACAAATGCGCGTTTTGGAGCTTTCGCCACGGTTTACCTCGTTATATCTGTGCGGCAGACCGGTTGGCGATCGCGCGCTACCGGCCTGTAAAAATCGGTCATTACTTCATGTTCACGCTACCAGACAGGATGCAAAACACCCCCATCAGGTCAGCATGACGAATAATGACTTCGGTCTTTTCATTCACTTTAGGCTTGGCACGATACGCAATGCCAAGGCCCGCAATTTTAATCATCGGCAGGTCGTTCGCACCGTCGCCAATCGCCACGGTCTGCTCGACGGGAATCTCATATTTATCCGCCAGACGCGTCAGGGTGTTGGCTTTGTACTGCGCATCCACGATATCGCCAATCACCTGACCGGTGAGCTTACCGTCCATGATCTCCAGTTCGTTGGCGACCACGGTGGTTAAACGCAGCTTGTCGCGAAGGTAATCGGCAAAGAAGGTAAACCCGCCGGAGGCGATAGCCACTTTCCAGCCCAGCGTTTCCAACTTAAGAACCAATTGGGTTAATCCTGGCATCAGCGGCAGTTCATCACGCACCTGACGCAGAATATTGGCGTCTGCGCCCTTCAGCGTCGCCACGCGTTGACGCAGACTGGCGGTAAAATCCAGCTCGCCGCGCATGGCGCGTTCGGTCACTTCGGCAACCATCTCGCCGCTTCCGGCCAGTTTGGCAAGTTCATCAATACACTCAATCTGGATGGCGGTGGAATCCATATCCATGACCAGCAGGCCTGGCGTCTTCAGATGGGGAATTTTTCCCAGCGGCGCGACATCCAGACCGGCATCATGCGCCAGACGTGTGGCGCGTGCAGTGAGTGAACCGGCCAGGCGCAATACCTGATAATCTTCCACACACCAGGCCGCAACGATCACCATCGCAGCACCGAGTTTGGTCTGATATTGCGTCAGCGTTTGCTTATCCAGACCGCGACCGTACAGCAGCCAGCCGCTACGACCCGCATGGTAATCGAGGGGCATTACCTCATCACCACTTAAAGAGAGCGGCAATCCTGGCCATAAAGAGACATCCGTTGGCAGGTCACACCAGGTAATGTTCGGCATTGAAGCTCCTGTAGATTGGTTCGCGCCGGTTGGTTCCGCGAGGGAAAATAACGCATGAGGCTACCTTGTAACCATCACTTCTGGCAACATTAACTCGTAAATTTTCAGCAGGTGGAATATGGCTCGCGCAAAACTGAAATTCCGGCTCCATCGTGCCGTGATTGTCTTATCCTGTCTCGCATTATTGGTCGCGCTGATGCAAGGGGCTTCGTGGTTCAGTCAGAATCACCAACGACAGCGTAACCCGCAGCTCGAAGAGCTGGCCCGCACGCTGGCTCGTCAGGTGACGCTCAACGTTGCGCCGTCGATGCGGACCGAAACGCCGGATGAAAAACGGATAAGTCAGGTCCTGCGCCAGTTGACGGAAGAGAGCCGCATTCTGGATGCTGGCGTCTATGACGAAGAGGGCAACCTGATTGCCCGCTCCGGTGAGCAGGTTGACGTGCGCGATCGACTGGCGCTGGATGGCAAAAAGGCCGGGGGATATTTTAATCAACAGATCGTTGAACCCATTCAGGGAAAAAATGGCCCGCTGGGTTATTTGCGTCTGACGCTCGATACCCACACGCTGGCGACCGAGTCCAGGCAGGTCGATAATACCACCAATATTCTGCGTCTGATGCTGCTGCTTTCCCTGGCCATTGGCGTTGTGCTAACGCGTACTCTGCTCCAGGGAAAACGTACCCGCTGGCAACAGTCCCCTTTCCTGCTGACTGCCAGTAAATCGGTCCCGGAAGAGGAAGAGAGCGACAAGAAAGATTAGTGATACAGTAGGCGAATGATTCGGAAAAGGAACTCTGCCATGACGACGTTACGCTTACTTATCTCTGACTCTTACGATCCCTGGTTTAATCTCGCCGTGGAAGAGTGCATCTTCCGCCAGATGCCGGCCACGCAACGGGTGCTGTTCCTCTGGCGTAACGCCGACACGGTGGTAATAGGCCGGGCGCAAAACCCCTGGAAAGAGTGCAATACGCGTCGAATGGAAGAGGACAACGTGCGGCTTGCTCGTCGCAGCAGCGGCGGCGGCGCGGTGTTTCACGATTTGGGCAATACCTGTTTCACCTTTATGGCAGGCAAACCCGAATATGATAAAACCATCTCTACGGCCATTGTTCTTAACGCACTGAATGCGCTGGGCGTCACGGCGGAAGCATCAGGACGAAACGACCTGGTGGTGAAAACAGCCGAAGGCGATCGTAAAGTCTCCGGCTCCGCGTACCGTGAAACCCTGGACCGCGGCTTCCATCACGGCACATTATTACTGAATGCCGATCTCAGCCGTCTGGCGAATTATCTCAATCCGGATAAGAAAAAGCTCCAGGCAAAAGGGATCACCTCCGTGCGCGGTCGCGTAGCGAACCTGGTTGAATTGCTGCCGGGTATTACCCATGAACAGGTTTGCGATGCGGTACGCGAGGCCTTTTTTGCCCACTATGGCGAGCGCGTTGACGCAGAAGTGATCTCTCCTGACAAGACGCCCGATCTGCCCAACTTTGCTGAGACCTTCGCCCGCCAGAGCAGTTGGGAGTGGAATTTTGGTCAGGCTCCCGCTTTCTCACATCTTCTGGATGAGCGTTTCACCTGGGGTGGCGTGGAACTGCATTTCGACGTCGAAAAGGGTCACATCACCCGCACGCAGGTTTTCACCGATAGCCTGAACCCGGCACCGTTAGAAGCGCTGGCCGCGCGATTACAGGGCTGTTTATATCGAGCAGACATGCTGCAACAGGCGTGTGATGCGCTGCGGGGAGATTTCCCGGAACAGGAAAAAGAGCTGCGGGAACTGTCGGCGTGGATTGCACGGGCAGTGCGCTAGATGCGCTCTGGTGTCCTCACCCCAACCCTCTCCCACAGGGAGAGGGCGGGAAGAGACAGAATTACTCTTTATCGCCCAGCAGAACGGATTCCAGCGCGATTTTGATCATGTCGTTGAAGGTGGTCTGACGCTCAGCAGCCGTCGTCTGCTCGTGCGTGCGGATATGGTCAGACACGGTGCAGATGGTCAGCGCTTTTGCACCGAATTCAGCCGCAACGCCGTAGATACCAGCCGCTTCCATTTCCACGCCCAGGATGCCGTACTTTTCCATCACGTCGAACATTTCGCCGTCCGGGGAGTAGAACAGGTCGGCAGAGAACAGGTTGCCTACGCGCGCGTCAACGCCCAGTGCTTTTGCCGCGTCAACCGCGTTACGCACCATATCGAAGTCCGCAATCGCGGCGAAATCATGATCTTTAAAGCGGATACGGTTCACTTTGGAATCGGTGCAAGCACCCATACCAATCACCACATCACGCAGCTTAACGTCCATGCGTACCGCACCGCAGGAGCCTACGCGAATGATTTTCTTCACGCCGAAATCGGTGATCAGTTCTTTGGTGTAGATGGAGCAGGATGGGATACCCATACCGTGGCCCATAACAGAAATTTTGCGACCTTTGTACGTCCCGGTGAAGCCCAGCATGCCGCGCACGTTATTCACTTCACGCACGTCTTCGAGGAAAGTTTCAGCAATGTGCTTTGCGCGCAGCGGGTCGCCCGGCATCAATACGACGTCAGCGAAATCACCCATTTCTGCATTAATGTGAGGAGTTGCCATCTTCAGTTCCTTTTACATTGTTGTTTTTTGCCGGGTGGCGGCTACGCCTTACCCGGCCTAAATTCTGTTCTCCCTCTCCCTGTGGGAGAGGGCCGGGGTGAGGCATAAGGCCGCACCCAATCCGTTTAGAACATAGCCTTGCCATATTCCATGTCAGACGTACCGAAATATTTTGCGATGGTCTGGCCGATATCCGCGAAGGTTTCACGATGGCCCAGCGAGCCAGGTTTCACTTTCGGGCCGTACACCAGCACAGGAATGTGCTCACGGGTGTGATCGGTACCGGTCCAGGTCGGGTCGCAGCCGTGGTCAGCGGTCAGGATCAGAATGTCATCTTCCCCCACCAGCTCCATGAGCTCTGGCAGACGACGGTCAAACAGTTCCAGACCTGCGGCATAACCGGCTACGTCACGACGGTGACCCCATGAGGAGTCGAAGTCCACGAAGTTGGTGAAGACGATGGTCTTATCACCCGCTTCTTTCATCTCTTTGATCGTGGCGTCAAACAGCGCGTCCAGGCCGGTGGCTTTCACTTTTTTGGTGATGCCGCAGTTAGCGTAGATGTCGGCAATTTTACCCACGGACACCACGTGACCGTCTTTCTCTTCAACCAGTTTCTGCAGCACAGTCGGTGCCGGTGGCTCAACGGCCAGGTCGTGGCGGTTACCGGTACGCTGGAAGTTACCCGCTTTGTCACCGATAAACGGACGAGCAATGACGCGACCAATGTTGTAGCCGCCTTCGGTCAACTCTTCACGCGCGATTTCACACAGCTCGTAAAGTTTATCCAGGCCAAAGGTCTCTTCATGACACGCAATCTGGAACACGGAGTCGGCAGAGGTGTAGAAAATCGGCTTGCCGGTTTTCATGTGCTCTTCACCAAGTTCGTCCAGAATCACGGTACCGGAAGAGTGGCAGTTACCGAGGTAGCCCGGCAGATTGGCACGCTTAACCAGTTTATCCAGCAGCTCCTGCGGGAAGCTGTTCTCGTGATCGGAGAAGTAGCCCCAGTCAAACAGCACCGGTACGCCGGCGATTTCCCAGTGACCTGACGGGGTGTCTTTACCGGATGAAAGCTCGTGCGCCCAGGCGTAAGCGCCAACGACGTCTGCGTTGCCGTCCATACCCGCTGCGATTTTACCGGTAGAACCTTCGTGCGCTTTAACCAGGCCCAGACGGGTCAGGTTAGGCAGATTAAGCGGGCCCTTACGGCCATTGTCCGCTTCGCCTTTTGCACAGGCTTCTGCGATGTGTCCCATGGTATCGGAACCCACATCACCAAAACGTTCTGCATCTTCGGTTGCGCCGATGCCGAATGAGTCCAGCACCATAATAAATGCACGTTTCATAATTGTTCTCCGTACGTAGTGCTCAAAAGTAAGTGATCAGATCAGTATACAGTTAATCAGTAATACGACGATAGACCGTTGGTGTGCTTTCAGGCGCTTTATCGTCAAGCTGAATTGCCGCTTTCACCGCCTTCGCCGCATCCTGCCAGCTGGCTTCGTCTTTCGCATGAATCACTGCCAGCGGACGCTGGCCATCCACGCTGTCGCCCAGCCGCGCCATATCGGTAAAGCCCACGCTGTAATCAATAGTGTCCGACGCCTGGCGACGACCGCCGCCCATCGACACAACCGCCATGCCCAGCGCACGCGTATCCATCGCCGAGACAAAGCCTTCGGTATCGGCGTAAACCGCCTTGCTGAGCGTCGCCGTTGGCAGGTATTTCGCGTAGTTTTCCACGAAGTCGGTCGGGCCTTTCTGCGCCGCTACCATGCGGCCAAAGATCTCTGCCGCTTTGCCGTTATCCAGCACCGCCTGAAGTTTGGCGCGTGCGTCAGTATCGTCTTTGGCGAGCTTGCCGGAGATGAGCATCTCTACACACAGGGCCATGGTGACATCGAGCAGACGCGGGTTACGGTACTCACCGGTCAGGAACTGCACGGCTTCACGCACTTCCACGGCGTTGCCTGCGCTGGATGCCAGCACCTGGTTCATGTCCGTCAGCAGAGCGGTGGTACGCACGCCCGCACCGTTGGAGACGCCCACAATGGCTTCTGCCAGCGCGGCGGAAAGTTCATAGGTCGGCATAAAGGCGCCGCTGCCGACTTTCACATCCATGACCAGCGCATCCAGACCTTCAGCCAGTTTCTTGGCGAGGATAGAAGCGGTAATCAGGGGAATAGAGTCAACGGTCGCGGTGATATCGCGGGTCGCATAGAAGCGCTTGTCCGCCGGTGCAAGAGAGCTGGTCTGGCCGATAATCGCCACACCAACGTCTTTAATAATGTCGCGGAAGCGATTGTCATCCGGGAAAATATCGAAGCCCGGGATGGCTTCCAGTTTGTCGAGCGTACCGCCGGTATGACCCAGGCCGCGCCCGGAGATCATTGGGATGTATCCACCACAGGCCGCCACCATTGGGCCCAGCATCAGGGAGGTGACATCACCCACACCGCCGGTAGAATGTTTATCAACGATCGGGCCGTTGAGATTAAGGCTCTTCCAGTCCAGAACGGTTCCTGAATCTCGCATCGCCATGGTCAGCGAGACACGCTCAGGCATAGACATATCGTGGAAGAAAATGGTCATCGCCAGCGCAGCGATCTGCCCTTCTGAAATGGTGTTATCACGAATGCCATTGATAAAGAAGCGGATCTCTTCGTCGCTTAATGCCAGACCATCACGTTTTTTACGAATAATTTCTTGTGCGAGAAACACGGTAACCCCCGAGAAAACAGGTTAATTGCGGCGGATGACCCGCCGCAGGATGAAAATCAGTAGCTGCTTGCGCTCTTACCGTCGCCGTGACCCAGTGCTTTCAGCAGGCTGGCCAGCAGGCTTGATGCGCCAAAACGATAGTGACGGGAATCAGCCCAGTCAGCACCAAAGAGTTCATCGGCAATCGCCAGGAACTGCTGCGCATCTTCTGCGGTACGCACGCCGCCGGCCGGTTTGAAACCAACGGTTTTTTCCACGCCCATATCACGAATGACTTCCATCATGATGCGCGCGCTTTCCGGCGTGGCATTGACCGGCACTTTACCGGTAGATGTTTTGATGAAATCGGCACCGGCTTTGATGGCGATTTCAGAAGCTTTACGGATTAACGCTTCTTCTTTCAGCTCACCGGTTTCGATGATCACTTTCAGCAGCACGTTTGCCGCCGCACAAGCGTCTTTACAGGCTTTCACCAGGTCGAAACCTACCTGCTCGTTACCGGCGATCAGCGCGCGGTACGGGAATACCACGTCAACTTCGTCAGCACCGTAAGCAATTGCCGCGCGGGTTTCTGCCAGCGCGATATCAATATCGTCGTTGCCATGCGGGAAGTTTGTCACGGTTGCAATGCGCACATCCGGCGTGCCCTGCTCATTCAACGTCTTACGAGCAACAGGGATAAAGCGCGGGTAGATACAGACAGCGGCAGTGTTACCCACTGGCGTTTTCGCCTGATGGCACAGCGCGATGACTTTCTCGTTGGTATCGTCATCGTTCAGGGTGGTCAGGTCCATCAGTTTCAACGCGCGCAGGCTGCTTGCAGTTAAATCGGTCATAACATTCTCCAACGGCATTGCCGTATAAATTTTCACCTTGCGGGCCTGTGAATATTCTAACATTCACCCGCATTCACACTTCGACATTCATCACAGTTAATGAAAACTGCATACAAATTTGCATTACTGTAATGAGATCTCTCTCAAGTTTTATCACTCTGTCTGCTGGCTAAAGCAGCAATCACCCGCGTGGGATCAAAAGCACCGACGGGATGGCTTTCTACAATCTGCGTACACTTTGCAGAATAATAAGGAAGCGCACATGTCCACCTCCGGCCCTGACGCCCTGCAACAACGTTGCCAGAAAATTGTGACAAGCCCGGTGCTGTCACCCGCGCAAAAACGTCACTTTCTGGCACTGGAAGCCGAAAACAATCTGCCCTATCCCGGCCTGACTGACGCCGCTCGCGCTGCGCTGGACGCGGGATTTATCTGTGACATGTTCGAAGGCCATGCGCCCTACAAGCCGCGTTATGTTCTGCCGGACTACGCAAAATTCCTGGCAAACGGCTCGCAATGGCTGGAACTGGAAGGCGCGAAAGATCTTGATGATGCACTCTCTTTGCTGACCATCCTGTACCACCATGTTCCTTCGGTCACCTCGATGCCGGTCTATCTGGGCCAGCTCGATGCGATATTGCAACCTTATGTTAGAATTCTAACACAAGAAGCGATCGATATCCGCATAAAACGTTTCTGGCGATACCTCGACCGCACCCTGCCGGATGCGTTTATGCATGCCAACATCGGCCCGTACGATACGCCCATCACCCGCGCCATCTTACGCGCAGATGCAGAGCTGAAGCAGGTCGCACCCAACCTCACCTTTATTTATGATCCAGACATCACCCCTGACGACCTTCTGCTTGAAGTGGCAAAAAACATCTGTGAATGCAGTAAGCCCCATATTTCAAACGGCCCTGAAAATGATAAAATTTTCACAAAAGGCGAATATGGTGTGGTCAGTTGCTACAACTCGCTGCCGCTGGCAGGCGGTGGCAGCACGCTGGTGCGCCTGAATTTGAAAGCCATTGCCGAACAGAGCGCGTCGGTAGACGATTTCTTTACTCACACACTGCCGCACTACTGCCAGCAGCAGATGGAGATCATCAATGCCCGCTGCGACTTCCTCTATGAACAATCCGGCTTCTTTGAGAATAGCTTCCTGGTCAAAGAAGGACTGATAGTGCCTGAACGCTTTGTGCCGATGTTTGGCATGTATGGCCTGGCAGAAGCCGTTAATACGCTGTGTGAAAAAGACGCCCTCACCGGACGTTACGGTAAAGACGCCCAAGCGAATGCGCTGGGTTATCGCATCAGCGAAGCGCTCGCCGCCTTCGTTGAAAGCACGCCGGTTAAACATGGCTGGAAACAGCGCGCCATGTTACATGCCCAATCCGGCATCAGTTCAGACTCGGGCACCACGCCAGGTGCACGTCTTCCGTACGGCGAGGAGCCCGATCCAATTAACCATTTGCTGACGGTTGCCCCTCACCATCGTTATTATCATTCTGGCATTAGCGATATTTTGACGCTGGATGAAACCATCAAACGTAACCCGCAGGCCGTTGTGCAGCTCTGTCTTGGCGCGTTTAAAGTCGGGCTGCGGGAGTTCACCGCCAACGTTGCGGGCAACGATCTGGTACGCGTGACGGGATACATGGTGCGCCTGTCCGATCTGGAAAAATACCGCGCTGAGGGTTCCCGCACGAATACCACCTGGCTGGGTGAAGAGGCCGCACGCAATACCCGTATTCTTGAACGTCAGCCACGCGTGATAAGCCATGAACAACAGATGCGCTTTAGTTAGTCAGGTTATTCCTTTCTCCTGCGTGGACGGGCCGGGCAGTCGCCTGGCGCTGTTTCTGCAAGGATGTAACCTGCGCTGTAAAACCTGCCATAATCCCTGGACCATTGGGCGGTGTAATGATTGCGGTGTTTGCGTGCCACACTGCCCACATGAAGCCCTGAATATTCAGGCGGGGCGCGTCTGGTGGCAGGAGGACGATTGTCAAAAATGCGATACATGCCTGCATCTGTGTCCGCAGCAGGCCACGCCAATGGCGCAGCGTCTCAGCGTGACGGATGTTGTCACCCAAATCCGCCAGGTCGCCCCGTTTATCGAAGGGATTACCGTCAGCGGCGGCGAAGCCACCACCCAACTGCCCTTCCTCGTCGCCCTGTTCAGCACGCTTAAAGCCGATGCGACGCTGAAACAGTTAACCTGCCTGGTGGACAGCAATGGTTTATTAAGCGAAACCGGCTGGCAAAAACTGTTCCCTGTTTTTGATGGCGCGATGCTCGATCTGAAGGCGTGGAACAATGATCATCATCGCTTCCTGACCGGACGCGAAAACGGATTGATTAAGCAGAGTATTCGCTGGCTGGCTCAGCATCGTCGCCTGACTGAACTGCGTCTGCTGGTGATCCCCGACCACTGTGATTATCTGGAAAATCTCAAACCCCTTGTCACCTTTATTCATTCGCTCGGTAAAATACCTGTACGAATTAACGCCTTTCATGCTCACGGGGTCTATGGCGACGCGGCAGCCTGGCGAAGCGCAACGGCAGAAGATGTCGAGCCGCTGGCGCAGGCGCTGGAAAAAGAGAAGATTAGCGTGATTCGACCGGCACGCTATTTATAGAGAAATGCCAAACAGTTCGCGGGTGTTATTGAGCAAGGCGTCAGCGATCACATCAGCGGGTTCATCCCGCAATTCACAGAGCGTAGTGAACACGCGCGCAACCTGCTCCGGGCGGTTTGGTTGCCCCTGAAAACCATTCAATGGCATATCGGGCGCGTCCGTTTCCAGCAGCAGTGAAGAAAGAGGGAGCTGGCTCATCACCTCCCGCGTTTTGCTGGCACGCGGATACGTAATCGTTCCTCCTACGCCAATCTTATAACCTGCCGCGATAAAACGCTGCGCCTGTTGCAGGCTGCCTGAAAAGCCATGGACCACGCCGGTTCTCGGCAGATCGTGGCGTTTCAGGTGCATCGCCAGCTTGTCATGCGTGCGACGCGAATGCAGGATCACCGGCAGATCGTGACGTTTCGCCAGTTTCAGTTGCGCATCCAGGATCGCCTGCTGACGGTCAAAATGCGGATCCTCACGATAAAGATCGAGACCAATTTCGCCGATCGCGATCAGCTTGTCGCCCGCCGTCTGTATGCTCTCTTCAAGGCGATCAAGGTGATCGTCCTGATGCTTTTCAATGACGATCGGATGCAAGCCCAGCGCGGCGTACAGGGCCGGATGCGTGTGGGCGAGTTCGATCACCCGATCGAAGCGCGCCGCTTCAATGGCGGGGACGATGATCGCTTTTACACCGACACTCGCCGCCTGCTCAATGCTGTGCACTTCGTTGCCGCTAAACGGTGGGAAATCGAAATGACAGTGGGTATCGATAAAGCGATAAGTCACGCCAAATCCTCGCTGTCATAGGTGGTATCGTTCGCGTGCGGCGCGTTCACAATCGGCACCGCGACGGCATCATTTGCCACCACCGCAGGCGGTGTAATGATCCCTTTATGCCGCTGAAGAGGCGCTTGCCCGGCGAGCAGTTTGCCCACCGTTGCCAGAAAATAGCGGCCACACAAACGGCCTGTTTTGTAGTCATTGCGTAACGCCGGTAAACGGCTGCCGAGCGCCATACTGGCGAGGGGTTTTGGCGGGTAAATTTCAAAAATCCGCAGCTTGCCCGGCGGCTTTTCGATAAAGCGCTGCATGGCGCTGTAGGTGCTTTCATGGCGCTGAGCGATGTTCACCAGCGGCTGCAAGCTGCTGTCACCCAGCCAGCGTTCCATACGTTTAAACCACTGCGGGGTGTAATACATTTGCGACGGGACCGTGCGGATCACGACGATCGTTTTCGCCCCGCGTCGCGCCGCCTCCTGAACGGGGACGGCATCGCTGATCCCACCGTCCAGATAGTTGATCCCGTCGAGCGCGGCCGCTGTTCGATAGAACCCCGGGATGGCACTGGAGGCGCGAATGATATCCAGCCAGTTCTCTTTTTGCGGGCTGAAATAACCCGGCGAATAATCATCACCCCGGCTGGCGCACATCCAGAACTCTTTGCCCGTATCGAAAAGCCGGGCAGCCGTGTCCATCGCCAGGGGCATCTCACTGGCGGTCGCATCGAGCAGCCAGTCCAGGTCAATTAAATTGCCGCCACGCACAAAGCGCACGGGGTTAAAAAACGCCCGCGAGGTGGTGTATCGCATAATGACTTTGCGCGCATAGCCCGGCTGCTGGCAGACATAGGCGGAGAGATTCTGTGCCCCGGCAGAGGTGCCGAAATACAGGTCAAACGGGTTAAAGTCGGCGCGCATAAATTCATCCAGCACACCAGCCGTGAAAATGCCTCGCTGCCCGCCACCCTCACACACCAACGCAATCTGCCCTGCGTGGAAAGGTTTTAACGTCAGCGGCGCAATATTACCGAGCGTAACGGGAATTCGCTGCCCCACCTCTGCCTTCCTGTTTTGATTATTTTATGCAGACACAGTAACTCACACGGCTTCCTCACTCAAACGAGAAAAGCCAGTCACGAGGACTGGCTTTTGAGGATGTTTACGATAGCGTGTTGCTACGGACGTCTGCGTCCGGTAAACAGGCTGACCAGGAACAGAATAATACCCACAACGAAGACAATTTTAGCTGCCCATGCTGCTGTACCCGCCAAACCACCAAAGCCCAAGGCAGCGGCAATTAACGCGATAACCAGAAATATGATGCCCCAACGAAACATAAGACTCTCCTTTACCATAGTTAATATCAGCCGCTATACGTGAGCCATAAGGTGCTCACCGGCGTTTTTCCAGGTGTTATTTTTACTTCGCTTTCAGATCGTTTTTGACGCTCTTCACGCCATCAACAGCTTTAGCGATAGTTTCGGCACGTTCTACCTGCGCCTGGGAATCCACCGTACCGGACAGCTGAACCACCCCATCCGTGGTTTCAACTTTCACTTTGCGCGACGGCACGATGTCATCAGCTAATAGTTTAGCTTTGATTTCACTGGTGGTTGCCGTATCGCCTGCATAGCCTTTCACTGACGAGTCTTTTGCGTCACGTACATGCAATTTATCGCTGACGGAAGTGACGCCTTCAACGCCCTTCGCCACTTTCACTGCCTGCTCCGCCTGCGCCTGGCTTTCTACAAAGCCGCTCAGCGTGACCACTTTTTTATCGGTTTTAACGGAAATATCGGTGCTCTTGATGTTTTCATCATCCACCAGAGCTGCTTTCACTTTTGCTGTGATTGAGCTGTCATCCATGAAATTACCGACTTTATTCATAGAGCTATCGATTTTTTGCCCTGCGCTATCGGTGGTTGACTGCGCTTTATCCATGGTGGTGGTTTCCGCCATCACGGAACCGCTCATCATCAGACCACTCAGAGTAACGGCTAACAGGGTTTTAGAAATCTTCAGGCTTGTCATATTCATCGATGTATTCCTGTAGTTTGCTCATGATTTGAGCGTCAAACTTCCTTTCGTATAGTTTTTAATCTTGCGAATAAACACGCTGTCGAAATGCAAAGCAATAAAACTAAGGTTAAACAGCTTTTTCATTCGTGCCAGGTGCTAAACACTGAGTTAAATATAGATCACAATCACAAGGCTGCTTTAAGAATTGGGGAAAATACGAACGATTGGTAAGAAAAGACGATGAATTAAGAAAATTCCGCAAGGGTTTAATAAGGAAGGGAATTAAGCAGAGCACGGCAAATACCGTGCTCTGAAGGGGATTAATGCTCGCGGGTTTTGCGGAACTGAACCTCAGGATAACGTTCCTGCGTCAGGTTCAGGTTTACCATGGTTGGGGCAATGTAAGTCAGGTTATCGCCGCCATCCAGCGCCAGCTGGATTTCATTCTTACGCTTAAATTCTTCGAATTTTTTCACGTCAGTACACTCAACCCAACGCGCCGTGGCAACGTTGACGGATTCGTAAATCGCCTCAACGTTGTACTCACTCTTCAGGCGCGCAACCACCACGTCAAACTGCAGCACACCGACCGCACCAACGATGAGATCGTTATTGGCAATAGGACGGAACACCTGTACGGCGCCCTCTTCCGAAAGCTGTACCAGGCCTTTCAGCAGCTGTTTTTGCTTCAGCGGATCGCGCAAACGAATACGACGGAATAGCTCAGGCGCAAAGTTCGGGATACCGGTGAATTTCATCATTTCACCTTGCGTGAAGGTATCACCAATCTGAATGGTGCCGTGGTTATGCAGGCCAATGATATCCCCTGGATAGGCTTCTTCCACATGGGAACGGTCGCCAGCCATAAAGGTCAGCGCATCAGAGATCACCACGTCTTTACCGATACGCACCTGGCGCAGCTTCATGCCCTTTTCATATTTGCCCGACACCACACGCATAAACGCAACGCGGTCGCGGTGTTTCGGGTCCATGTTGGCCTGAATCTTAAAGACAAAACCGGTGAACTTCTCTTCTGCGGCTTCAACCAGACGCGTGTCGGTTTTGCGTGGCATCGGTTGCGGTGCCCACTCCACCAGACCATCAAGCATATGGTCTACGCCAAAGTTGCCTAACGCGGTACCAAAGAAGACAGGCGTAATCTCACCCGCCAGGAACAGATCTTTGTCGAACTCGTGGGAGGCCCCTTTCACCAGCTCCAGCTCGTCGCGCAGCTGCATGGCCAGCTCTTCACCCACAGCGGTATTCAGCTCCGGGTTATCCAGGCCTTTGACGATGCGCACATCCTGAATGGTGTGACCTTTACCGGTCTGGTAAAGGTAAACTTCGTCTTTATAAAGGTGGTAGACCCCTTTAAACAGCTTGCCACAGCCAATAGGCCAGGTAATAGGCGCACAGGCAATTTTCAGCTCGCGCTCAACTTCATCCATGACTTCCATTGGATCGCGAATATCACGGTCGAGTTTGTTCATGAAGGTCAAAATCGGCGTATCGCGCAGACGGGTGACTTCCATCAGCTTACGGGTACGATCTTCTACCCCTTTCGCGGCGTCAATCACCATCAGACAGCAGTCAACCGCCGTCAGCGTGCGGTAGGTATCTTCAGAGAAGTCTTCGTGGCCCGGGGTATCCAGGAGGTTCACCAGGCAGTCGTGATACGGGAACTGCATCACGGACGTGGTAATAGAGATACCACGCTGTTTTTCCATCTCCATCCAGTCGGATTTTGCATGCTGGCTGGAGCCGCGGCCTTTTACCGTACCGGCTGTCTGAATCGCCTGTCCGAACAGTAACACTTTCTCGGTGATGGTCGTTTTACCGGCATCCGGGTGAGAGATAATGGCAAAAGTACGGCGCTTGGCCACCTCTTGCAGATAAGGAGACAACGTCATAATTGAATCTTCTTTTAAAAGCGCGGCAGCAGGCCACGCATTATGGAATACGAAATTGCGGCTATTTTACCCATCAACAGGGGGCAGGCAATCATTGTTTACACAGGAGTTGCTCCAGTTCGTTCAATGATGTGACCGTCCAGGTGGGGTGGATACCTTCCGGCACGTCGCGACGGTGCGCATTGAGCCAGACGGTCGCCAGTCCAGACTTATTGCCGCCAAGAATATCCGACTCGGCGGTATCGCCCACCATTAACACGCGATCGCGATCGGGGTTACCGGCTTTTTCCAGCGCGTAATCAAATATCCGTGGGTCAGGTTTGGGTACCCCAACCTGTTCAGAGATCACCAGCGCATCGAAGTAATCGCGCAGGCCGGTACGCTCAAGGCGAATTTGCTGTAACGCGGTAAATCCGTTGGTAATGATGCCCAGCTTCGCTTTACCCTTCAGCGCGTTCAGTAAAGATACCGCACCCGGTAACGGGGCGCAGATCTCCGCCATGGCATTAAGGAAGGCATCGTTAAGCGCCCCTGGGCTAACGTTTAACCGTTCAGCCCAGACATCAAAGCGCTGATGCTGCAGCTGTAACGCAGTGATGGCACCGTTCTGGTAATCCACCCACAGCGGCTTGTTCACCGCCTGATAGTCCTGAAAATCTTCCGCGGTGAAGGTCACGCTATAATCCATAAACATCCGCTGTAGACCGCCAAACGAATCAAACGTAAACAGCGTTTCGTCGGCGTCAAAGAAAATCCAGTCCCATTTCATCGTTACAACCTTATTTTTGTTATCCAATCGGCAGAGCCATAATAATGGCGTCTTCACGTCCCTCGGCAGTCGGGTAGTAATTACGGCGTATCGTGGCCTCGATAAAGCCCAGGCTTTCATAGAGGGCGATAGCGGCAGCGTTAGAAGCACGCACTTCCAGCCACAGCGTGAACACATCCCGGCTTTCAAGCTCGCGGATCACATGCTCCAGTAATTGTTTGCCCACACCCCGACGCTGAAACGCAGGATCCACGGCAATGTTAAACAGGGTGGCTTCGTCTAACACCACCTGGGTAATGGCGAAGGCGGCCATCTCACCCTCAACATCCAGCCGATAGTTGAGATAACGCTCACCCTGATTACTGGCAAACGTTTTTTCGCTCCACGGAAAAGCGTGGGCGCGTTTTTCAATCGCGAATGCTGTCGCCAGATCAGCCGTCGTGAGGGAAGAAATCGTGTTCATATGTGCAGATCTGTTGCCATAGCGCGCTGCGCGCGGTTGGGTTTGCTTTTAATTCTTCCAGCGCGGGCGAGAAGATCCGGCCACCTTCAAGGGAAATCGCTTCCGTTCCACCTAATTGCCAGCTGTTACAGCGGCTTTCAGGGGGCAGCATCGCCACACGATCGGGGGTAAGTTGTAACACCTGATCGGGGGTGACCTGTAAGGAACGCAAGACGTCGCCAATAACCGTTTCATGCAGGGCGGGCAGCTCTTCTGCCACCATCACCAGACGAACATGCGCAGGAATTGAGATAGCAATTTCACCCTGCAACGCCGTCGGGCGACGCAACGCCCACTGGGTAATGCCCAGTTGCTGCAACTGCCAGTCTCGTCGGGATGTCATAGCAAAAACTCCTGTCTGTCAGGCGCGCAAATATAGCAAATTCGTCGTATATCCGCCAACAAACTACTATACTCCCCGCCTGAGTTTATTGAGGAACAATTCATGTCTGCATTTACCCCGGCAAGTGAAGTCTTGCTGCGCCACAGTGATGATTTCGAACAAAGCCGTATTCTGTTTGCCGGAGATATGCAGGATGACCTGCCTGCTCGTTTAACCTGTGCAGACAGCCGTGCACATACACAGCAGTTCCACCACTGGCAGGTATTAAGCCGTCAGATGGAAGAGCGCGTGCGTTTTAGTCTGGTCGCCGATCAAACCGATATCGGGGATTGCGATACGCTGATTTATTACTGGCCAAAGAACAAGCCGGAAGCGCAATTCCAGCTGATGAATCTGCTCTCCCTGCTGCCGGTTGGGTGCGATATTTTTGTCGTCGGTGAAAACCGCAGCGGTGTGCGTAGCGCCGAGCAAATGCTGGAAGGCTTCGCGACGCTGACCAAAATCGACAGTGCTCGCCGCTGTGGTCTGTACCACGGTCGCCTGGATAACAAGCCGTCCTTTGATGCCGAAAAACACTGGGGCGAGTATCAGCTGGACAACCTGACCATTAAAACCCTGCCGGGCGTGTTTAGCCGTGATGGTCTGGACGTTGGCAGCCAGTTGCTGCTCTCCACCCTGACGCCGCACACCAAAGGCAAAGTGCTGGATGTGGGCTGTGGTGCCGGCGTGCTCTCGGCCGTTCTGGCAAGCCATTCGCCAAAAATCCGCTTAACGCTGTGCGACGTCAGCGCGCCTGCGGTTGAAGCCAGCCGTGCAACGCTTGCCGCAAACGGTTTTGAGGGCGAGGTCTTCGCCAGCAACGTCTTCTCTGAAGTCACGGGCCGTTTCGATATGATTATCTCGAATCCACCGTTCCATGATGGCGTTGAAACCAGCCTCGAAGCAGCACAAAACCTGATTCGCGGAGCGGTTCGTCACCTTGGCAGCGGGGGCGAATTGCGTATTGTGGCCAACGCCTTCTTACCGTATCCAAAACTGCTGGATGAAATTTTTGGCTTCCATGAAGTGCTGGCGCAGACGGGACGCTTTAAAGTGTACCGTACGGTAATGACGCGTCAGGCGAAAAAGTAACGCCATCGACACGGCAGCATCGTGCTGCCGTGTCGCCTGAATGCCCATTTTTGCAGCAATTAAAACACCCCGGTCAATTTTCTGTTGACGAACAGCGGAAAACATCTAGAATGCGCCTCCGTGGTTGCGATACTTTTATAAGTATTAATGGTATGCGACGGTGGCGGAATTGGTAGACGCGCTAGCTTCAGGTGTTAGTGTCTTTACGGACGTGGGGGTTCAAGTCCCCCCCCTCGCACCACAAACCATGTTGATATTGTTCTCACCGGGCGACGGTGGCGGAATTGGTAGACGCGCTAGCTTCAGGTGTTAGTGTCTTAACGGACGTGGGGGTTCAAGTCCCCCCCCTCGCACCAACGAGGCAATATCAAAAGAATAAGATAACAGTGCGAAGGTGGCGGAATTGGTAGACGCGCTAGCTTCAGGTGTTAGTGTTCTTACGGACGTGGGGGTTCAAGTCCCCCTCTTCGCACCACTTATCTTATCTCCCTTCTGAATTCTCTGATTCCCTGTTATTTCAAACTCATCATTATCACCAGTATCCCGCTTATCAGCGCGATGCAGGATGGCAGCAGAACGAAATGCCGCAATTGCTTGTGCCAAATCATCGCTGAGGTCACCAGTAAACCGGTTACGATGAGCATTTTCCAGACGATCAATGAGAGATCGCTAAAGGCCAACCCGGTAAGAACGATCCCTGGCAGAACCACTCCCCAACCACTTCTCAGCACGTTGCTCAACATGGTTTTCTCTCTCGATACGATAATGATAACCAATATCATATGATAGAGTTTCTCATTTGTCAGCAGTCGTCAAAACATTCTTACGACCTTTACCTTTCCTGTAATGACAGGAAATGAGTAAGGTGATAAATTGCACACCTGTTAACTACCTATAACATTTTCCTGATATTTTAGTTCCTGATAATTTCACCATTTCACGTTCACATTGGCAGCCATCAGTCTGATTTAATTAAGTATTAATAAAATATACCGACATGACAGCACAATCCTGGCGTTCGCTTCGCCACAAGAAATATCAGTTATCTTTACGTTTATTCCTGTTCCTGAATACGTTTTCAGCCCTTTTTAGTGTGCTGAATCCGCTGTACACCGTTCAGTCCCTGACTCTGCCCATCGTGATTATCCTGACGTTTAGCTTGTCTTTGCTGGCATGGCACTGGAAAAACAAAACGCGAACCATCAATATCCCGCTGATCTCTCTCTTTTTTGGCGGGTTATGGGCCTGGCATATCGCAGGGAAATATTCTCAGGTGGCCGATGAGCAGTCGACCTATTTACTGGTTGCGTTGCTGAGTGTGCTTTTCATCGGCTCCCTCGCCTTTGCCAGTGACATCAAAGCGTTTACGCTGCACTCCTTGCCTACGTTTATTATCTGCTTGTCTTTAAGCCCCCACGATCAATGGCTGAGGATGATCTATTCTGTCGCCCTGCCAATGATCGGGATTGCGATACATCAGGTCATTCAAAAGCGTAATGACCTGTTTGCGCAGCAATTACTTTATCGCTTACAGGCAGAACGCGAAACGTTGAACGACCTGAGTATGATGGATCCTCTGACCGGCCTGTATAACCGGCGCGGGTTGCAGAACCGCATCGAAAACCTGCCTGCGCTAAAAAACGGTGAGCATTTTGTCCTGCTGCTGGATATTGACCACTTCAAGGCCTACAACGACCATTACGGACATATGATGGGCGATCAGGCGCTTATTCGCGTCTCTGCCGCTATTCGCAATGCCGTGCGCTCCCGGGATATTGTCGCCCGCTTCGGTGGTGAGGAATTTATGGTGTTGTTCACCAACATTACCCTCGATCAGGCGCGCCAAAGGGCGGAACGGATCCGCCAGCAGGTTTACGATCTTGAAATCCCGCATATGTTTAATGAAAGTGTCGCAACAACCGTCACGATCAGCATCGGGATGGCCATCCTCGAAGGTGAGGATATTGAAGGGGCGCTCGATAAAGCCGATAAAGCACTCTATGAAGCGAAACATCTTGGGCGTAACACCATTCTGCTGAGCACCGAACACCAGGCGATCTGAGGCCAGCCTCTCGCTTTGCCGACAAAAGGCTTGCGAATGCTTTTATCTATAGTTAGGATTGGCAATCATTATCATTTAGATTCCTATCCAATCCTATATGGCCACTCATTCCGCACAAAATGTTGACGCAATTCTCTGGCGAGCCCGTCTCTCCACGGGGAGCACTTCGCTTGCGGAGGCCATACGGGATCAGATTGCTGAATCACGCGCCTACATGCTGGATTTTATCAAGCTGGATGAACCGCATCCGCATCAGGCCATGACGCTCGAACAGTGGCGTCGCCCGTCAGAATTGCGCTCTCTGCTGGCGCTCTATTCCGACCATATCTACCGTAATCAACCCGATCAAACGCGGGAAAACAAACCGCTGCTCTCTCTTTGGGCGCAATGGTATATCGGGTTGATGGTGCCGCCGCTGATGCTGGCTCTGCTGAGCCAGGATAAAGCGTTAGCGCTCTCACCGGAGCATTTCCACGTAGAATTTCACGAAACAGGCCGTGCCGCGTGTTTCTGGATTGATGTGCATGAAGACCGTCAGGCTACCGTGATGTCACCTCAGGCGCGGATGGAAACGCTGGTTTCTCAGGCGCTGATGCCGGTGGTCGAGGCGCTGGAAGCGACGGGCGAAATTAATGGCAAGCTCATCTGGAGTAATACCGGGTATTTAATTCACTGGTATCTGACAGAGATGAAAACACTGTTAGGGGATGAAAAGGTCGATGCGCTTCGTCAGTCTTGCTTCTTCACAAAACAGCTGGCGGACGGCAGAGATAATCCCCTTTATCGCACCGTGGTGCCGCGCGACGGAATACTTGTCCGACGTACCTGCTGCCAGCGCTATCGCCTGCCTGATGTGCAGCAATGCGGTGACTGCACGCTCAAATAATCCTGCTTCATAAAACCCGGCGGCACCTCACCGCCGGGTTTTGCATTATGCGACCTGCTGATTTTCCTCTTCAGCGCGCTGCGCCTCTTCCGCTTCCTGTTCAAGCAGTTGCTTCTCGTACACCTTAAAGAACGGGTAGTAGATAATTGCTGAAACCAGCGCCAACAGAATCACCAGTACCGCCGCACGGAAATCCCAGCCTAATGCCCACGCGGCCCCAACGGGCGCTGGTGCGGTCCAGGGGACCACTGAAATCACGCGCCCAATCAGATCCAGCTTCATCGCTGCCCAGGCCAGTACGGCGTTGACCATTGGGGCCAGCAGGAACGGGATAAAGAACACCGGGTTCATCACGATGGGGGTACCAAAAATAACCGGTTCGTTAATATTGAAGATACTCGGCACCACGCTCAGGCGACCAATGGAGCGCAGGTGGGCTGAACGGCTTCGGAGATAACAGAACACCAGACCGATGGTGGCGCCAGACCCCCCGATGACGATAAAGAATGTCCAGAACGCCTCCATAAAGATATGGGGCAACGGTGCACTCTGTGCCAGCGCAGTCTGGTTAGCCCCCAGGTTGGTGAGCCAGAACATTTGCAGCATACCGGAGATGATCGCCGCACCGTGGATGCCCGCAAACCACAGCAGATGACCAATCAGTACCGCCAGCAGAATCGCGGGCAAGGAGTCTGCTGCGGAGACAAGCGGTTTAAAGATCGACATAATGGCCTGCGGGATCAACATGCCGAACTGCGACTGAATTAACAGGCTCAGAGGATAGAGCGTCAACACAACCACCAGCACCGGAATCAGAAGATCAAATGAGTTTTTGATCATCGGAGGCACCTGATCCGGCAGACGAATGCCGATATTATGCGCTTTCAGGAACCGCATCATCTCCACGCAATAGATCGCCACCAGGATTGCCGTAAAGATCCCGGTTCCCCCCAGGCTGTCCACGGGTAAGGTACCTTTGGTTTTAGGCGCCGCGACCAGTAAAAAAGCCATTAACGACAGCATCGCACACATAAACGGATCAAGTTGATGCGACTTAACGTAATGTTTGCCCAGGTTATAGGCGATAGCCGCACAGATATAGAGGGACATCACCCCCATCGTCATATCAAACGGCGTCAGGATCTGGCCTTCAAACTGTTTGGCCATGTCCAGCCACGCACGGGCAAAGCCCCACGTGGTGTCTGGCGAGAAAGGCGGGTAAGCGAAAACTAACAAAAACGAGCCGACAATCATAAACGGCATCGCGGAGATAAAACCGTCGCGAATCGCCATCACATGACGCTGGGAGGAGATCCGCCCGGCAATCGGACTGACATAATTCTCGACGAAACGAAATATCAGATTAAACGCAGCATGGTTGGCAGACATATCGGCTCTCCTGTCAGACGTTCATTTTGGACGCACACGCGCCACACGTTATTCCACACATCTTTTTCACAACCTTGCTGGTTCGTTTGCCAGCGGTACTGCTCAAGCGGATTGGATTCATAGTTGACTCTTATTATTAGGTGCAGAGGAGGTTACATCCTCAGTATTCATCTCTCATTGACGCTCTGCAACCGGTTACTGTAACCGGTTTCCGTGAATGTGAAGGCGATCCATAAATCGGTGGTATTGAATATTTGTTACGGAAGAGATATTTACAGAGCATAATTTCTTATGACAAATTACGCAGGAAATTTGTCAGGAGGAATCATGAGTTTGCAGTCAGTGCGGCAATTTTTTGCTGACAACGCCCCAGAGATTGAAATTATTGAGCTTAGTCAAAGCACGGCAACCGTCGCGCTTGCGGCCGCAGCACATTCCGTTGAGCCAGGCCAAATCGCCAAGACCTTGTCTTTAAAGGTCAAAAACGACGTCATCCTGGTTGTCGCCAAAGGCGATGCGCGGCTGGATAATAAAAAGCTAAAGGCAACCTTTGGTGCTAAGGCGCGAATGCTGAGCTGTGATGAAGTGGTGACACTGACAGGACATCCGGTAGGCGGCGTTTGCCCATTTGGTCTGGAAAATCCGCTTGCGGTTTATTGTGACGTTTCGCTTAAACAGTATGAAGAAGTGCTCCCCGCGGCGGGTGCGATTCACAGCGCGGTGCGTATCGCGCCAGAGAAAATGGCAGAACTGACGGCAGCAAAATGGATTGATGTCTGCATTTAATCGCTGCGCCAGGGCCTCTGGCGCAGTGAGTTTGTCTTTAAGAAAACGAAGAGACGATCCTTAAAGAACGACGTGGATCGGTCGCGGGCACATGCTTCAGAATATCTGCCGCATCCAGCAGCCCTACGTCAGAATTGACCCCCAGTTTAATCATGGCGTTAAACTTATGCGCACGTATCGTCTTGATATTGCGCTCCAGCTGGGCGGCAATTTCCGGAATGGAATAACCGGAAGACATATAGCGCAAAATCATTCGCTCTGTCGGGCTTAACATGCGTCCCTGGCTGACGTGCCAGTGATTCAACATATTGTCATTGACCCGATGGGTTTCACTCAGCAAAGTGACGAGCTGATTTTTAAGATCGTTGAGCGATGCCGATTTACTGATGATTCCGTGGAGGCGTGACGGGGCTAAATGGCTCACCAGTCTTGCTTCCATATCATCTGACGCCAGAACAATTCGCTGTACTGAACTGCGTGTAATAGCCAGCTCACGAATGGATACCATGCAATTACGTCGTTCTTCTCGTCCATCTGAAAGAGAATAGATGACGGAGAAGAACGGTATTTGCGTCATTGCAGCTTTAAGACTGTCGAAATCTGAATAAAAATGTAGTTGATATTGATCAAGCGGTGGCGCCGTGAAAAAATGCGCCAGGCCCGCGGCACTCATTATGCACTTTTCGATGACAGCGATGTGTCTCTTTGTGGGGTTCGTTTCCATTCCTCTGGTTCTCCATAGGCTGAAATTAAATTCAGCTCTCTCATTCCATGTGTACTATTGATCCACGCATACATTTCGGCATTGCTACGCAGCGCTAACCGTCGCATCGCACTGTTTTTCTGTGCACTGACCGTCTTATTACTCTTCTGAAGTAATGAGGCAATTTGGTTAATACCCCAGCCTTTCCCAATCAGCCTTAACACTTTGCGTTCGGAAAGCGTGAGCAACACACAGGATTCATATCCTTCATCCATGTCTTGTGGCTCAGGTACCAGTAACGTCTGGCTTATCCTTTCTGCACGTTCGCTACCTGCGCGGATAGCACCGATCACGCCTTCGATAGGTTCCCTGTCAGAGAGCAAGGTGCTCTCCGGGCGCATGAGTAGCTCAACGGCAACAGGATATAGAGGACGTGATACTAAAAAGATCCAATGAATTCCCCGGTATTGACTTAATAATGAGTAATACTGTTCGAGCGTGGCTCGAGGATTGCGGTAATCACCGGAAATATCAGCAATAACAACATCAGCGCGACGCAACTGAAGTAACGTCAACTCCTCCTGTGAACGACAATATGTCAGTTCATACTCCGGAAAGTGGCGTGTCATTACGCCTGTCAGGCCCGTTTGCATGACAGGTAATTTGCTAATAATAATCCCGTATTTACCGTTTGTTGATAACATAGGTTCTCCGAATCCCTTCATAATTTTGCTTGATAACGCCTGGTGTGCATACGGCAGCACACGCATCCCTTAACGTTAAAATTAATTCGTTACATATATGGCAATACAGCTGACTATCTAAGAATCGCCTAATCAAACCTAATATCGCACAAATAAAAGCAAAACATAATCAGTCCTCTATAAAATATGAAATTAGAAAAACTAAATATAAACACCCTATTATTGAAGTCTCAAATATTCATATAATAAATATAAATGACCGTTCACGTCGTTTCTCTGGTCGCCAACAGAATGCACAAATCTTGATCTAACCCAGCGCAAAGGGGGCCCCGCTCTGTGCTAAAAGTAAGCATTCGCAAGCGTTTGACCGTACTTTTTTTCACCAGGGCAACACATGCAGGTAGATCAGTCATCACAGCGGGCCGTCACGCGGTTATGTATTCAATGCGGTCTTTTTTTATTGCAGCACGGTGCTGAAAGCGCACTGGTTGAGGAGTTATCGACACGTCTGGGTCTGGCCCTCGGCATGGACAGCGTCGAAAGCGCCATCTCGTCTAATGCCATCGTGCTGACGACCATTAAAGACGGGCAATGTCTTACTTCAACGCGTAAGAACCACGACCGCGGCATCAACATGCACGTGGTGACGGAAGTGCAACATATCGTCATCATGGCCGAGCATAAGCTGCTGGATCTCGACACCGTCGAAAAACGCTTCAACCATATTAAACCGCTTCGTTATCCGCGCTGGCTGGTCGTGGTGATGGTGGGGCTCTCCTGCGCCTGCTTCTGCAAGCTCAATAACGGCGGCTGGGACGGTGCGGTCGTCACCTTCTTTGCCAGCGCCATTGCGATGTATGTGCGTCAGCTTCTGACCCAGCGACAGTTGCATCCTCAGATTAACTTTTGTCTCGCCGCCTTTGTGGCGACAACAGTTTCCGGGCTGCTGCTGCGTCTGCCTGCGTTCTCCACAACGTCGACCGTCGCGATGGCGGCCAGCGTGCTGTTGTTGGTTCCCGGCTTTCCGTTGATTAACTCGGTCGCAGACATGTTTAAAGGACATATCAATACGGGCCTTGCGCGATGGGCGATTGCCAGTCTGTTAACGCTTGCGACCTGTATTGGTGTCGTGATGGCGATGACGTTGTGGGGGTTACGCGGATGGGCATAATGTACTTTCTCTTCGCGCTGGTGCAAGACATGCTATTGGCTGCCATTCCTGCCGTAGGATTTGCCATGGTCTTTAACGTGCCGCATCGCGCACTGCCCTGGTGCGCCTTACTGGGTGCGATTGGCCATGGTTCACGCATGGTGATGATGACCGCGGGGTTCAACATTGAGTGGTCAACCTTCATGGCTTCAATGTTAATTGGCTGCATTGGGATCCAGTGGTCACGCTGGTATCTGGCCCATCCTAAAGTGTTTACTGTCGCCGCCGTCATCCCAATGTTTCCCGGCATTTCAGCGTATACCGCGATGATCTCCGCTGTGAAAATCAGTCATTTTGGCTACAGCGAGCCGCAAATGATCCTGCTGCTCAGTAACTTCCTGAAGGCCTCGTCCATCGTGGGCGCGCTGTCCATTGGCCTGTCGATCCCGGGTCTGTGGCTATACCGTAAACGTCCTCGGGTGTGAGATTTGTGTTATCCCGCGCCTCTGCGATAATCATTCACCCTGTCTGGTCATATAAGGAAAGGATATGGTTATCGCTGAGCATCATGAAGACTCCAGTCTGAAGGAGAAAATTTTTCAGAGCGCTATTACCCTGTTTGCCGAATACGGTCTGAACGGCGCACGCATGGAGCAAATCGCCGAAAGAGCGGGCACGACCAAGCGCATGGTGGTCTATCACTATAAGAATAAAGAGAGCCTTTATCTCCAGACGCTGGAATACGTTTACACCCAAATTCGCGCCAGCGAAAAACAGCTAAGCCTGGCCGGGATGCCGCCGGTTGAAGCGCTCGTTCATCTGGTTGAAACCACGTTTGATTATCATGCCGATCATCCTGACTATATTCGTATCATCTGCATGGAGAACATGCAGCGGGGCCGCTTTATGCAGCAGTCCAGCTATTTACGCCAGGTGAACCGCAGCGCGCTGGAACTGCTTGAGGAGATCCTGCGACGCGGTAAAGAAAAGCAGCTGTTTAACCACACCGTTTCTGCCCGCGATTTGCATCGTCTGATCAGCAGCTTCAGCTTTCATTATGTGGCTAACAGTTACACCTTTACCCTGTTGTTTGAAGACGGTGCGGATGAACAGGCGCAGCGCGAACATTACCGTAAAATGGCCGTGCAGGTGGCATTGCGCTACACCTGCCCTTAAAATAGCTTGCAATTAAATCGCGCACTATCTATATTCACTCCATGAACGCAAAAACGAACGACTCGACCGCAGCGCTAAAGCTGGATAACCAGCTCTGTTTTGCTCTGTACTCAACAAATCTGGCGCTTAATAAGCTGTACCGGCAGTTGCTGGCACCGCTGAACCTGACGTATCCGCAGTATCTGGTTATGCTGATATTATGGGAGCAGGATGACATTACCGTGTCAGCGATCGGCGAGCGTCTGTTTCTGGATTCCGCCACGCTGACGCCGCTGTTAAAGCGCATGGAAAGCGCAGGGCTGATTCTTCGCCAGCGTTCGCGTCAGGACGAACGTCAGGTCGCGGTTACGTTAACGGCGCAAGGTCAGGAGCTGCAGCAACAAGCGCTGACCATCCCACATGCGGTGGGCTGTGCCGCCCAGTGCGATGCGGATTCTTTGAATACCCTCAAGCTCCAGCTGGAACAATTACGCCAGCAGCTACATCAGGCTTGAGATACAGTGAATAAGTATTGATTTACCCCTATATATCGCGCGCTATTTAATAGCACACATAAATGTAAGATGAGGAACCTGCCATGTCTTTAGAAAAAGTTGTCTACACTGCCAAAGCCAAAGCCACCGGAGGCCGTGATGGCCGTGCAACCTCTTCCGATGGCGTACTCGACGTTAAACTCGGCGTGCCAAAAGAGATGGGCGGCATGGGCGGTGACGTCACCAACCCAGAGCAGCTTTTCGCCGCTGGCTACTCTGCCTGCTTCCTGGGCGCAATGAAGTTCGTCTCCGCCCGCGACAAAATTGCGCTGCCGAAAGAGGCGTTCATTGAAGGCGAAGTCGGTATCGGCCCGCTGCCAACCGGTTTTGGTATCGAAGCAAAACTGAATATTCACGTCGAAGGTATGGATCCTGCAGAAGCCAAAAAACTGGTCGATGCAGCGCATATCGTCTGCCCATACTCTAACGCAACCCGCGGCAACATTGATGTTACGCTGAATATCATTGCCTGATAGCGTTTCCCCTCTCCCTGTCGGGAGAGGGTTCACCTGCCCCTTCCTCTCTGTGCTACCATAAGCCCATAATGTGTTCGCCGTTATTCAGCAGAGAAAGTGTGATGTCTTCCAGAATCCTGACCACCAGCGTCGCTGGTATTGATGCCTTTATGCGCGACCCGCGAGGGGTGCTGACGAATGCCGAAGGCGGCACAATCGCAGTCTTTGCCGATAATGCCCCCGCATTCTATGCCATTACGCCTGAGCGTCTGGCCCAGCTTCTGGAGATAGAATCTCGTCTGGCCCGCCCGGCAAGCGATGTCGCCCTGGATACCCAGTTCTTCGAAGAACCGACCAGCGCCCCTGTCGCCGTTCCGATGGGCAAATTTGCCATGTATGCAGGATGGCAACCCGACGCCGATTTCCAGCGGCTGGCCGGTTTATGGGGCATCGCCCTGACGAAACCCGTCACGCCGGAAGAGTTGGCCGCCTTTGTCGCCTACTGGCAGGCAGAGGGAAAAGTATTCCACCACGTGCAGTGGCAGCAAAAACTGGCGCGTAGCATCCAGATTAATCGGTCCAGCGCCGGCGGTCAGCCGAAGCGTGATATTAATGCATTCTCACAACCTGATTCACATATCCCACAGGGATTCCGGGGGGCCAAATGAAAAACGTCGGCGACCTGATGAAGCGTCTGCAAAAAATGATGCCTGCGAACGTAAAGCCCGCCTTTACTACGGGTGAAGAACTGCTGGCCTGGCAAAAGGAGCAGGGACAATTGCGCGCGGCTGCGCTGGCCCGCGAAAACCGTGCCATGAAAATGCAGCGTACCTTTAACCGCTCAGGCATTCGTCCGCTGCATCAAAACTGCTCTTTCGATAACTATAAGGTTGAGTCGCAGGGGCAGATGAATGCCCTCAACCTGGCACGCCAGTATGTCGATGAATTTGATGGCAATATCGCCAGTTTTATCTTTAGCGGTAAACCTGGCACGGGCAAAAACCATCTTGCCGCCGCCATTTGTAATGAGCTGCTATTGCGCGGAAAATCGGTGCTGATCATTACCGTTGCCGACATTATGTCCGCCATGAAAGACACCTTTAGCAACCGCGAAACCAGCGAAGAGCAACTGCTCAACGATCTGAGTAACGTTGATTTGCTGGTGATTGACGAAATCGGTGTCCAGACTGAATCACGCTATGAAAAAGTGATCATTAACCAGATCGTCGATCGTCGGTCCTCCTCCAAGCGCCCCACCGGCATGCTCACCAACCATAACATCGACGATATGACCCGACTGCTGGGCGATCGCGTGATGGATCGCATGAAGCTCGGTAACAGTTTGTACGTTATTTTTGACTGGGACAGCTTCCGCAGCCGCGTCACTGGCAAAGAGTATTAAGACATTTCCGGCAATGCTGTATGTACAGCAGGTATATACTGGGGCGACTTCCAGCCTGTAACAGGCATTGTTTGGGTAGATATGATGAAAAAACGTCTTCTTAGCACAGCATTAACGGCACTGCTGTTTACCGGTGCTGCACATGCGGCCTCCTGGCAGGATTCTCTTTCCAGCGCCGCCAGCGAATTGACCAAAGAGAGCGGAAGCGCCGGAAACGGCGGTCTTTCTGCCTCCTCCCTCGCCGGTTTGCTGGGTGATAGCAGCCAAAGCCTGAGCGCAGGCACGATGAATAATGCCGCAGGTATTCTGGAGTATTGCGCGAAGCAAAAACTGGCCTCGGTGACGGATACGCAGAACATCAAAAATCAGGTTCTGGGCAAGCTGGGTCTGGATACGCAGGAACAGAAAGCGGATACCAACTATATGGACGGGATTCAGGGACTCCTGAATGCGCAAAACGGCCAGCAGTTGAATCTGACCACGCTGGGTAACTCCTCGCTGGCAAAACAGGTGAAGACCAAAGCCTGCGATTTAGTGCTAAAACAAGGTGTTAATTTCCTCTCCTGATTTTACCCATTTTCTGCCACACCCAGCCGCGTTGATTCGATTATTCTCTCAACGCGGTGCAAGAAGTGAGTTGTCCTTCCCCCTCGTCTCCCTTGCCTCTCAGCAGGATGCGACGGCGTTCAAATTTTCCACTTTCTAAACCAAATCCTAACAACAGCACAATTTCGTGTCACTAGAATTGCAGCTGTATGACTTCGCCATTACATTGTATCAACCAAAAAATAGACACTTAGCCTGCTAATAAGACAGGCACCATTGAGGATAAGCTGTTGTCAGAGTTTATATCCCTTACCCTGTTCCTGGCCTCCGTCGGCATCTATGCCTGGAAGGCTGGCCGCAATACCTGGTGGTTTATCGCCACGCTGCTGGTATTGGGCCTTTTTATTGTTTTAAACATCACCCTTTACGCCAGCGATTACTTTACCGGTGATGGGATCAACGATGCCGTCCTCTACACCTTAACCAACAGCCTGACCGGTGCGGGTGTTAGTAAGTACATACTTCCTGGATTTGGCCTGATTCTGGCGCTGGTCGCCGTATTTGGCGCGCTCGGCTGGGTCCTGCGTCGCCGTCGACATCGCCCGCATCATATGGGCTACAGCCTGCTGGCCTTGCTCCTTGCGCTGGGTTCCGTCGATGCCAGTCCGGCTTTTCACCAGATAACGGAACTGGTGAAATCCCAGTCGCGCGACGGCGATCCCGACTTCATCGCCTATTACAAAGAGCCGTCAAAACAGATTGCCCAACCTAAACTCAATCTGGTTTATATTTATGGCGAAAGCCTGGAACGCACCTATTTTGACGAGGACGCTTTCCCGGGCCTTACGCCGGAATTAGGGGCAATAAAAAACGAAGGGCTGGATTTCAGCCACACGGCACAGCTGCCGGGCACCGATTACACCATCGCGGGCATGGTCGCCTCTCAGTGTGGTATTCCGCTTTTCGCTCCCTTTGAAGGCAACGCTTCTGCATCCATGTCGAGTTTCTTCCCGCAAAATATTTGCCTCGGCGATATCCTGAAAAATTCCGGCTACGAAAACTACTTCATGCAGGGCGCAAACCTGCGTTTTGCCGGTAAAGATGTCTTCCTCAAATCCCACGGTTTTGATCACCTTTACGGCGCTGAAGAACTTAAAACGACGGTGGCCGACCCCACTTACCGCAATGACTGGGGCTTTTACGACGATACCGTGCTGGACGAGACCTGGAAAAAATTCGAATCCCTTTCTCAGTCTGGCAAACGTTTCTCGCTTTTTGCCCTGACCGTGGACACGCACCATCCGGACGGTTTTATCTCGCGTACCTGCCAGCGCAAGCGCTACGACATTGACGGCAAGCCTAACCAGTCGTTCAGCGCCGTCACCTGTAGTCAGGAACATATCGCGGCCTTAATCGATAAGATCAAAGCCTCGCCGTGGTTTAAAAATACGGTGATTGTGGTTTCATCCGACCATCTGGCAATGAAAAATACCGCATGGGATCGGCTTAGCAAGCTGGACCGCAGCAACCTGTTCTTTGTGATCCGCGGCGACCAGCCTCAGCAGGAGCTGATTGCCACCAAACGTAACACCATGGATAACGGCGCAACGGTCCTTGATATTCTGGGCGGCGATAACTTTATTGGTCTGGGGCGAAGCACGCTTTCAGGCCAGTCACTGTCTGAAGTGTTCCTCAACATGAAGGATAAAATTCTGGCCTGGAAACCGGACGTAATCCGCCTGTGGAACTTCCCGAAAGAGATGAAAGACTTCACCATCGATCAATCCAAAAATATGATCGCCTTCTCCGGGAGCCACTTCCGCCTGCCGCTTTTGCTGCGGGTCTCTGACAATCGCGTAGAGCCGCTGCCGGAAAGCGAATACTCTGCCCCGCTCCGTTTCCAGCTGGCCGATTTCGCACCACGCGATAACTTCGTCTGGGTCGATCGTTGCTACAAAATGGGCCAGATTTGGTCCCAGCCGCTGGCTCTCTCAACCGACTGGTGCGTGTCGCAAGGCCAGTTAGGGGGCGAACAACAGGTGCAGCGGGTTGACAAAGATCGCTGGAAAGGCAAAACGACCTTCAAAGATGTCGTCATCGATACCGACCGCTATAAACGTAACGTAGAGATGCTGAAAGTGGTTGATAACGATATCCGCTACAAAGCAGACAGTTTCGTGTTTAACGTGGCGGGCGCGCCGGAAGAGGTCAAACAGTTCAGCGGCATTTCTCGTCCTGAATCCTGGGGACGCTGGTCCAATGCCCAGCTCGGCGACGAGGTGAAAATTGAGTATACCCGCCCCCTGCCTGAAAAATTCGATCTGGTGATCACCGCCAAAGCCTATGGCCCGAATGCGGATAAACCGATTCCGGTGCGTATCGGGGATAATGAGCAGATGCTGACGCTGAGCAAAGAGGTCACCACGACCACGCTGCATTTCGATAACCCTTCCCGCAGCAATACGGTCGTGATTGTTCCACCCGAGCCGCAATCGACAAACGAAGGGAATATTCTTGGGCATTCACCGCGTAAGCTGGGCATCGGCATGGTGGAAATCAAGGTCGTTAACGCGGAAGGTTAATTGTGTTGCGCCCTGGCGCAGGGCGCAATATAAAAAACTATAAATAGATTATAAATTAGAAATTGGTAGTGTATATCTCAAATTTCCACTTATAAATACCCACCGAGAGCCATCCTCTTTAGACTGCGCACCTCTTAAACCCGAAGGGCACACCCGGTACGTTTTTGCAGGTCGCACACTATCATGTCTGGCAACACACATTCCGATTATCAAGTTATCGTTCTGAGCGAAAATTATTATCTTTGGCTTGGCCTGAAAACACTGTTTTCCCGGCGCGGTCCAACGCGGCCAGATACCATTTGGTTCAACACGCTCAATCCTGAGATTATCCTGCGTCTGCGTCAGCAAATCTTATTGCATACCAGCAAATCTCACACGCTGGTCTTCGTGGAGTCTCTGCTGATTGACGATTTGAAAGTCTATCTCCCCATGGAAGGCGTGACGATTTTGCCTGACGACTTGCCGATCGATCGGTTGAATGAAGATTTAAAGACCTCGAATTGCAAAAAATCCCGTTTGCAGGCACTTACTCGTGCCGAGCTGAGAGTATGTTCTATGATCAGTAAAGGGTTGAGCCTGGCGCACATCGCCTCAATTTTGAATAAATCGCCCAAAACCATTTATACCCACAAGCGTAATGCGATGCTCAAATTTCAGTGCCAAAACCACGCAGAATTTCACCGAAAAATCTCTCTACATCGTCAAGTTGAGCTCAATTATTAATCTTAGCAAAAGCCGGTTTGGATCAATGTTATCGGTAACAATCATTTCTAAACTAGCGAGCTATGAAATACCTGCTTGCCGGAGTCCTCGTTTACAATGACGAAGATGGCTCACTTTCCTTGACCACTACGCCGGATGAAGAGAGCGAAGTGCTCACCTGTACCGCCAATACATTGCTAAAAATACTTCTGAATCATCACGGTAACGTTGTAGAGCGTGAAACGCTGTTGCGTGAAGCCTGGGATGCGCGTGGGTTGCAGGGATCGAATAACTCCCTAAATCAATACATTAGTATTCTACGTAAAATCCTGGCTGCCCTTGTCCCGGACACCGCGTTTATCGTCACTGTGCCCAAAACGGGTTTTATGATTACCCCCGAACTGCCGGTAAAAACGCTGAAGGATCTCCACCCGTCACAACCTTCACGTCGGCGGCACGTCTACCGTTTTGAAAGGGTGTATTGCATCCTGTTTACGCTGTTAGTCATCGCCATGTGTAGTGGCTTCTGGGTGAAGAAAAAAAGCCTGCCCATGCCGCAGATGTTTCTTCTGACGCACATGGGTGAGTGCCCGGTATACAGCTTCTCTCCGCTTCCCGATGTTTTTCGCGCACGAGCAATGGAACTCGCGCAGTCCATACAACGCGACAATACGTTGCCGTGTCTGCGCCATTCGGTGTTTTACCTGCATATACAGGACAGCCTGTTTTACAGCGACGAAGGAAAGCTTCTTCTCTCCCAATGCTCACTAAGTGGGGGTAAAGCCAGCGCCTGCCGCACGCTTTATCGCTCTGAATGGTAGCCTTTATGACGCGTAATATTTGGCGCCTGGCATTTGTGGCATTTAATCTCACCCTGATCGTTCTGACCATGACACGGTCTCAACCTGCTTCGCCGCTCAGCGTAACCTGCCAGGGAAATCTGAGTTACAGCGATCGCCATGATGACAGCGAATTCATTTTCGAAGGATTAGTGGCAATGCATTTTGAACCAAATGGCACTGGGTATTTCAGTATGAACGGGGATATTCGACATCTGCCGCAGCATTGGCAAGTGTCTCGCCAGACCTTCTTCACCTGGGCACAGCGACGAGACCGCCTCTACGATATTGTCATTACCGGAATCCAACATTTTAGCCATGATACAGTTCCGGAAGGCATTCTTGAGAAGAACATTGCAGGTTTAACGTTAGGCCAGAAGCGAGCATTCACTATCACTAAAACGCCGGATGGAGCACTCGTGCTGGGTCCAGCCACCTCACCGATTTTCATCTGCGCCGATTAAAAAAAACGTCCTGCCAAAGCAGGACGTTTTTCACATCAGAAGGTTTCCCAGTTATCACCTGAACTGGTGGCAGCCGCTTTGCGCGCCATCACCGGTGCCGGGGTTTTTAATGCCGGGTCACGTGATTTCATCTGTTCCTGCTGAATGCGGAACACGGCGACAGCCTGCGTCAGGCGACTCGCTTGCTCTTCCAGCGCGGCGGCAGCGGCGGCAGACTCTTCCACCAACGAGGCGTTCTGCTGCGTCACGCGATCCATTTCAGCAACCGCCAGGCCAACCTGATCGATACCCCGGCTCTGCTCGTCAGACGCAGACGCGATTTCACCCATAATGTCCGTCACGCGGGTCACCGCATTCACGATCTCATCCATGGTTTCACCGGCGCTTTCAACCAGGGTAGAGCCCAGCTCAACGCGACCAACAGAGTCTTCAATCAGGCTCTTGATTTCGCGTGCTGCCTGGGCGCTACGCTGTGCGAGGTTACGCACTTCGCCTGCCACTACCGCAAAACCACGGCCCTGCTCACCGGCACGCGCGGCTTCAACCGCGGCGTTCAGCGCCAGAATATTGGTCTGGAAGGCAATACCGTCAATCACGCTAATAATATCGGCGATTTTCTGCGAACTGCCCGCGATGTCACGCATGGTTTGCACCACGTTATCCACCACTTTACCGCCTTTCTGTGCGGTCTCGGATGCGCTCAGTGCCAGGTTGCTCGCCTGACGCGCATTTTCGGCGTTCTGTTTCACGGTAGCCGTCAGCTGTTCCATGCTTGCGGCCGTCTCTTCCAGAGACGCAGCCTGCTGCTCTGTACGTGAAGAGAGATCGTTATTCCCGACAGAGATTTCGCTCGCGCCGCTGTAAATCGCATTGGCGCCGTTACGCACGTCACCCACGGTCCGAACCAGCTCACCCTGCATGTGACGCAATGATTCGGCCAGTTCGCCCATTTCATTGGTCCCTTCCACATCGATGCGTTTAACCAGATCGCCGCTGGCGATATGTCGAATGCTGTCGATCAGACGGTTCAGTGGGGAGATCAGGGTTTGTTTGATACCCAGCCACACGCCGACGATAACCACCAGCACCAGGATCAGCACGCTCAACAGAACCCAGATAGCCTGGCTGTAAGAGCTGTTGCTGTCATCCACGGCAACCTGGTAGAGATGGTCGTTTTGCTGCAGATAGTTGACGTATTGTTTCTCGAAACCATCCTGGAAACTCTGGGTCGGCTGATCGAAGAAATCGTTGATTTTACCGGCGCCGAGTAACTGGATAAGCTCTGCCAGCGCACCGTGGTAGATATCGTAGTTACGCTTGATTTCCAGGGCCGCGGCATCGCTCTGGCGCGGGTCACGCGGTAACGCTTCGTAATCGGCCCAGTTTTTTTCCGCCTGCTTCAGGGAAGCAGAAGCAATCTGCATCAGCTCGGCCACGGTCGCGCCGCTGCCAATATTGCTCTGATCCATCATGTAACGGATACCCGCACGGTTCAGGGTATTACGGGTTTGCAGCAACGCGACCCAACTGCCGTTAAGCGTGGATTGTTGCTGGCGAATGGTTTGCAGGACGGTGAAGTTCTCTTTGTCATGCTTGAGGGCATTAAAGAAAAGACCACCGGATGTCAGCTGTAACAGGCCGAAAATAGCCAAAACCAGCAACAAGCTGGTGACAATCTTGATACGATTTAACATGATTTCTCTTTCCATCAGACAGATAACAGAATTTTCGGCCTGGGAAAGGAAAACTTTACGAAAATCGTACTAAAAGTGGTGTTTATTTCCACTCTTAACGCGGCGTGAGAAAGATTGAACTGAAATCTATTTTAAAGGTTGCGTTAAGGCCGTCATGCCCGAACGTAAAATCGTCTGTTTAGTATTAATATCTCCCCCTGTCAGAACGGCAGGCCAGCGCGAAAAAAAATTAATGTTTACCCTGCACGGGGTCGTTATATACCCATAAGATAAATTTCGGCTCTGTATCACTGATCTGTTTTTTCAGCGATCGCATCACTATTCAGAGTCACGCACGAAAATAAACGGGAATGCATTATGGCAACGCCGGTTCGGAGCCGCTCGGCTGAACGCCTCGTCGATATTATTCTGGAACTCCATTTAAACGGCGTCGTTAATCGCAGCGACCTGATGCAGAAATTTAACATTACAGAACGCACTGTCTATCGCGATCTCAATGCGCTGGCACCGATAGTTCAGCATAGCGGTAATGGTCAGTATCGTCTTATCCACGCTACACCAACCCACGGCTTGCAAGGCCTGCATCATGCACTGGCACATTTTCTGAATGCAGACGCCTTCTTTCCGGAAAGAGGGAAAGAGTTCTGGGGGAGCCTTGAGGCCCGGGCAGAAGAGAACCATATTCTTATCCTGAATGCAGAGGCTGAACATTCGGCAAAAAAAGATATTCGTCAGCATTTAACCGCCATAGAGAAATCGATTAAAAAGCATTTCGTCTGCCAGATTGTTTATAAGAATAAAACCAGACTGGTTAATCCCTACAAACTTATTAACAAAAAAAATATATGGTATTTACAAGCCACCGAAAATGGCAGGTTGAAATCCTTTTCCCTAAGTCAGATTCATTGGTTCGATATAAAAAATACGACCTTTACACCGGATGCGGATACGCTCGCATTACTTGAGAAAAATCTCGACCCTTGGGTCAGCGGTGAAACCTTTGAGGTTACCGTATTTACGCATCGTGCTATCTCACACTATTTTAAACGCCGCAATGTGTTGCCTGACCAGGAGTTGCTTGAAGAGACGCCCGAAGGGATTACGATCCGTTGCCAGGCCTCGCATGAGAACCAAATCCTGCCGCTGTTATGTTACTGGCTGCCCCATATCCAGATTGTGTCGCCATCCTGGCTGCGTGAAAAACTGATACATACACTCGAAGGGTATCTTGCTGCGTTACCCGCTGACGCCTGCCAATAAACTTCGTGATCTCAATCACATAAACCGACCAACTGCGGGTGAGCCAGAACCGCTCACCCCACCCTTTGACCGCTTACCTGCATGTTTTAACCACTCACACATTTACCGTCCTTTACACGGGCACGGATCTGGCAAGATCGCCCCAGCATTAATCAATACGACCTCACAACGCACGATGACCCTTTTTTCTTCACATAAAAAACCAGGTCTTAATATGGATACCAAAAAACTACTTAAGCACGTGCCCTGGGCCTTACTCGGGATCCTCGGGGCTTTCTGTCTGGCGGTTGTTGCATTACGCCGGGGCGAGCATGTCAGCGCCCTGTGGATCGTAGTCGCGTCAGTTTCCGTTTACCTTGTGGCTTATCGCTACTACAGCTTGTACATCGCGCAAAAGGTCATGAAACTCGACCCGACGCGTGCTACGCCAGCGGTCATTAACAACGACGGCCTGAACTACGTGCCGACCAACCGTTATGTCCTGTTCGGCCACCACTTCGCCGCGATAGCAGGTGCGGGGCCGCTGGTTGGGCCGGTGCTTGCCGCACAAATGGGCTATCTGCCGGGTACGCTTTGGCTCTTAGCCGGTGTGGTGCTGGCGGGTGCGGTTCAGGACTTCATGGTGCTGTTTATCTCTACCCGTCGCAACGGTGCCTCTTTGGGTGAGATGATCAAAGAAGAGATGGGCCGCGTGCCGGGTACCATTGCCCTGTTCGGCTGCTTCCTGATCATGATTATCATCCTGGCGGTGCTGGCGTTAATCGTGGTAAAAGCCCTGGCAGAAAGCCCGTGGGGGGTCTTCACCGTCTGCTCCACCGTGCCAATTGCGCTCTTCATGGGCATTTACATGCGCTTCCTGCGGCCAGGTCGCGTCGGCGAAGTGTCGATCATTGGTATCGTCTTGCTGGTGGCAGCCATTTACTTCGGCGGCGTTATCGCGCACGACCCGTACTGGGGCCCGGCGCTGACCTTTAAAGACACCACCATCACCTTTGCGCTGATTGGTTACGCCTTTATCTCTGCACTGCTGCCGGTCTGGCTGATTCTGGCTCCGCGTGATTACCTGGCGACCTTCCTGAAAATCGGCGTGATTGTCGGTCTGGCGATAGGCATCGTGATCATCAACCCGGAACTGAAAATGCCTGCGGTCACGCAGTACATTGACGGCACCGGTCCGCTGTGGAAAGGGGCACTCTTCCCGTTCCTGTTCATCACCATTGCCTGCGGTGCCGTATCGGGCTTCCATGCGCTGATCGCCTCCGGCACCACGCCGAAACTAATGGCTAACGAAACCGATGCCCGCTTTATCGGTTATGGCGCGATGCTGATGGAATCTTTTGTGGCCATCATGGCGCTGGTTGCAGCATCGATCATTGAGCCTGGTCTGTACTTTGCGATGAACACGCCGCCTGCGGGGCTGGGCATCACCATGCCAAACCTGCACGAAATGGGGGGCGATAACGCCGCGCTGATCATGGCGCAGCTGAAAGAGGCGAGCGCCCATGCGGCTGCAACCGTCAGCTCCTGGGGCTTTGTGATTTCGCCTGAGCAGATCATGCAGACCGCGAAAGACATCGGTGAACCGTCGATTCTGAACCGTGCCGGTGGCGCACCAACGCTTGCCGTGGGTATTGCTCACGTCTTCCACAAAGTGCTGCCGTGGGCGGATATGGGCTTCTGGTACCACTTCGGTATTCTGTTCGAAGCACTGTTCATCCTGACCGCGCTGGATGCGGGCACCCGTGCGGGCCGCTTTATGCTGCAGGATTTGCTCGGTAACTTCGTGCCATTCCTCAAGAAAACGGATTCTCTGGTCGCAGGCGTACTGGGAACGGCGGGCTGCGTCGGACTGTGGGGTTATCTGCTGTATCAGGGTGTCGTCGATCCGTTGGGCGGCGTGAAGAGCCTGTGGCCGCTGTTCGGTATCTCTAACCAGATGCTGGCGGCTGTGGCCCTGGTCCTTGGCACCGTTGTCCTTGTGAAGATGAAACGCACCAAATACATCTGGGTGACCGTGGTCCCTGCGCTGTGGCTGCTGCTCTGCACCACCTGGGCGCTGGGTCTGAAACTGTTCAGCGCCAATCCACAGCTGGAAGGCTTCCTGTACATGGCTAACCAGTACAAAGAGAAGATTGCGGCAGGCGGCGGCGATCTGACCGCGCAACAGATTGCCAACATGAACCATATCGTGGTGAACAACTACACCAACGCGGGTCTGAGCATTCTGTTCCTGGTCGTCGTCTACAGCATCATCTTCTATGGCATCAAAACCTGGCTGAACGTGCGTAACGCCGACGGTCGTACGGATAAAGAGACCCCGTATGTACCGGTACCGGAAGGCGGCGTGAAGACCTCTTCACACCACTAATCCGCCCTCCAACCCTCTCCTTTCTGGAGAGGGTTGGGGTAAGGGGAAACAACGCCCGGCCGCCCCTGCCGGGCTTTTTCTATCTGGAAGGTTCAATGTTTGGTAACTTAGGCGAAGCAAAAAAATACCTCGGTCAGGCGGCTAAAATGCTGATTGGTATCCCGGACTATGACAACTATGTTGAGCATATGAAAACCAACCATCCCGATAAGCCGTATATGACCTATAACGAATTCTTCCGTGAGCGTCAGGAAGCACGCTACGGCGGAAGTGGCGAAGGCGGCGTACGCTGCTGCTAAAGGAGAGACCATGACACCGATTGCAGTAACCCTCCTCACCGGCTTTTTGGGCGCGGGCAAAACCACCCTGCTGCGCCACATTCTGAACGAGCAGCACGGTTTTAAAATCGCCGTCATTGAAAATGAATTTGGCGAAGTCTCGGTAGACGATCAGCTGATTGGCGATCGCGCTACGCAGATCAAAACCCTGACCAACGGCTGCATCTGCTGTACCCGCTCCAGCGAACTGGAAGATGCCCTGCTCGACCTGCTCGACAGCCGCGATCGCGGTGACATCGAGTTCGATCGTCTGGTGATTGAATGCACCGGCATGGCCGATCCCGGCCCGATTATTCAGACCTTTTTCTCCCACGAGATCCTCTGCCAGCGCTACCTGCTGGATGGCGTCATCGCCCTGGTCGACGCGGTACACGCTAACGATCAGATGGATCAGTTCACTATTGCCCAGTCGCAAATTGGCTATGCCGATCGCATTTTGCTGACCAAAACCGACGTGGCGGGCGACAGTGAAACCCTGCGTGAACGTCTGACGCGCATCAACGCCCGCGCCCCGATCTACACCGTGACGCACGGCGATATCGATCTGGCGCAGCTGTTTAACACCAACGGCTTTATGCTCGAAGAGAACGTCACGTCAAAACCGCGCTTTCACTTTATGGCTGATAAGCAAAACGACGTCTCATCGATCGTGGTTGAGCTGGATTACCCGGTAGATATCAGCGAAGTTTCCCGCGTGATGGAGAACCTGCTGCTGTCGTTTGCCGACAAGCTGCTGCGCTATAAGGGGATGCTGTGGATTGACGGCGAACCAAACCGCCTGCTGTTCCAGGGCGTGCAGCGCCTTTACAGCGCCGACTGGGACCGCCCGTGGGCCGACGAAACGCCGCACAGCACGATGGTGTTTATCGGCATTCAGTTGCCGGAAGATGAGATTCGGGCAGCATTCTCGCAGTTAAAGAAATAATATTTCCACTCCCTTTCCGCCTGGAAGGGAGTATAAACGCCATTGATATTTACCTTGTTATATTCTTTTCGTTTCCAATATTGTCTGTTAATGTCTTAAATAATGAAACAGCAGTCAATTAACATTCTCGTAAATGTTAATTACACTAGAAATATAAATTCCATGAATGAGTAGGCGTGACATGGCAATCATTATTCCGACAATCAGTAGTTGTAGCGAGAAAATTACGGCAGGCGAAAAAAGACTTGCCAGGATCCTTGAAGGTGGACTGAGCGATAAGTGTACCTGCTGGTATGATATCCCGATAGGCGATAAGCAACATCATCCGGACTTTGTCATTCTCACCCCAGATAAAGGCCTCTTATTTATAGAAGTAAAAGACTGGTTTGTCACAAAAATCAAATCCGCCAATAAAACCCACATTCTTTACGAAACCAAAAACGGTATTGAACCTCTTAAAAATCCACTTGAGCAGGTTCGCCAATATACGTTCAAGACGATTGATAGCCTGAAAAATGATCCCCAGCTTCGCCAGCAAGAGGGGGATTATCAGGGCAGTTTTATAATGCCCTATGGATACGGCGTTTATTTGAGCAATATTACCCGTCCGCAGCTTGAAAAACATTTTAACGCGCTCGAACTACAAGAAATCTTGCCTGCCAATCTGATTATCTGTAAAGACGAGCTTAACGAGTTTATGACAAGAGAACAAATCTCAGCAAGGTTGATATCTCTTCTTAAACATAATTTCCCGCATCACACCACGCCGCAACAGCTCGATCGAATCAGATGGCATCTTTATCCCGACACTCGCATCAACCCGTCAGTGACTCACGTTGAACTGCATAGCTTTACCTTACATGCCCCTGATATCGTTTGCATCATGGACACGAATCAGGAACAGCTCGCCAGAAGTATGGGACCAGGACACCGCGTCGTGCATGGGGTAGCGGGCTCGGGCAAAACGCTTATTCTCCTTCACCGCTGCGTTGATCTGGCTAATAATATAGAAAATACCAAGCCTGTCCTGGTGGTTTGCTACAACATTACGCTCGCCAGAAAACTAAAAGCGCAGATCGACCTCCATCCACTTCGGATCCCGGTTGAAGTGACGCATTTTCACGCCTGGTGTTATCAGCAATTACATACGCATGGCCGACTTCCGTCTAAAGGTAAAAACTTTGTTGAACGAATGGAAAAAGCCCTGACAGAGGCTTATGAGGAAGGTGCGATTAAACCAGAGCAATACAGTGCCGTGTTAATCGATGAAGGGCATGACTTCAAGCCCGAATGGCTGAGAGTTCTTGCCCGCATGCCCGATAATAAAGACAACGCGCTGCTCTTCCTCTACGACGATGCACAATCTATTTATCAGAAAAAGAAAGCCCTCGACTTCACACTTTCAAGCGTCGACATTAAAGCGCAAGGCCGCACCACCATTCTGAATATCAACTATCGTAATACCCGTCAAATATTGCATTTCGCCAGCAGCATGGCATTTAACTATCTTAATAATCATATTGAGGCAGCGCTTCAATACCAGCAGCCTTCTGCGGGCGGCCTGACCGGACATTACCCCGCGCTGGCTTGCTTTGATAACCAGGATGATGAGATTACCCACGTGCTCAACTGGATTACTGAACAACGCCAACAAGGGGTGGCCTGGTCAGAAATCGCGGTACTCTGTCCTTCAACCTATAGTATCTCCGACGCCCTGGTTCCCAGATTGACGGCCCGCAAAATCCCCTTCCAGATGATTGTTACCGGAAATGATAAGAAACACTGGTCACCGCAGAATGATTTGCTTTGCGTTATGCCACTGCCAAGCAGTAAGGGTCTGGAGTTCCACTCCGTCGCGATTATGGATGCGGCAAAAGGGCGGGAAGAAGAGGATTTAAGCGATGATATTAAGCGTCTGTATGTCGGTTTTACGCGTGCACGCCACAACCTTCTGGTGACAATGCACGGTAGTGGCAAACTGCACGATCATCTTAAAGAGACCTACGAAAAGAGCGAAAAAATCGTTTAAGTGGCCTGAGCGCCTGGCCCCAGTTCTGTTGCTGGGGTCTTCCCGACTTTTCTGGCGTTACGCCGCATCAATAATAGCTTCAACTCAGCGCTTTTCTGCGGACGTCAAAACCTTTTTTAAAAGCCGCCTGCGGCTCAAATCGTGCTCTTAACACCGTAGTTATGTAAATTTACGTTTTTATCTGTTTCAACTGAAATACAATTGGAAATTATTAGAAGCTTAATTAATTCACTTCAAACGATTTTATCTGCTCTGTTCATTTTATGTTTAGCCAAAAAATTAAACGCTGGTTAAACCCAAAAACATTAACCATTGACCCCAAAATAAACACTCACACGCGCAACATTAAAGAATAATCTCAATAACAAAGTCAGCATTAAACCGCGACATCTGTCACATTTGCAGTCATAAACATCGCCTGTTAAGGTGCCTCCAGATTAATTTAACGACGAGGCATATAACATGAAAAAGCGTAATCTCTTTATCCTGGCTGCTCTGACTGCTGTATCAGGTTCCGCACTGGCAATGGGCGGTAGCATTGAACAAGGTAAAAACTTTACCAATCTCAATCTGGAAATGGGTAAATCCTCATCCGGTATTTATGCTGAAAGTAACTGGCTGAAAAATACCGATGACGGCACCCAGACTGGCGGCGTTGGCGCAGGTTACAACCTGGAACTCGGTCCGGTTATGCTGAATGCAGGTGCAAAAGCGATCTACATTGGCCCGAAAAAAGGCGATAACGGCGTGGCATTCCCCATCGGCGGCGGTGTAAATGTTGCCCTGACCGACAGCATCCATGTCTTTGGTGAAGGCTATGCCGCACCAGAAGGCCTGAATAACAGCGTGAAAAACTACGTTGAAGCCAACGGCGGCGTAAGCTGGACCCCTGTTAAACCTGTTACGCTGAAAGTGGGTTACCGCCACGTGAGCGTTGACGGCAAAGACGGTCGTCCAGGCCACACCCTGATTGACGGCGCATACGTTGGCGGTGGGGTCACCTTCTAATGAAACGCCGCATGACTGCGCTTTGTGTTCTGAGCGTCACCTTACTTCTTTCAGGTTGCGTCCAGTATAAATGGGTTAAGCCAGGGGTGAGTGATTCAGAGATGAATAAAAAGCTCACGGAATGCGAAGCGCAGGCGCTGATTGATCTTCCGCCCGATAATGTCGTGACGAGTTCTAGCTCGGAAAAAAAGGACAAATCGAAAAAGAAAAAGGATATTTCCACGAGCTATTCCGTTGAAGACGCCAACGAATATCGCAGAGAGCCGCTTGTCGACAGCTGCATGTTCAAAAGCGGGTGGGATAAGATCGAAGTTAAATAACAGCCCAGTTTAAAAAACCTGCCTTTCGGCAGGTTTTTTTATGCAATTTACTGACGCACCACGACCAGCTTCTGGTTCACAAACTCTTTAATCCCCAGATCCGACAGCTCACGCCCGTAGCCCGAACGCTTCACGCCCCCGAACGGCAACTCTGCTGCGGTATCGGTCAGCCAGTTGATGTAGACCATCCCGGTTTCGATACGTGACGCCATTTTCTTCGCGCGCTCGATGTCTTTACTGAACACCGCGCCACCCAGTCCGTAGTGAGAATCGTTGGCCAGGCTTACCGCCTCGTCGTCATTTTTCACCACGTAAACCTGTGCCACCGGTCCGAAGAACTCTTCGAAATACGCCGGGTTATCCCGTGAAATATGGGTCAGGATCGTCGGCTCAAAGAAGCTCCCCTCTCGCTGCACGGGCTTGCCGCCAAGATGCAGTGTCGCGCCATTTTTCACCGCATCGTTCACCTGTTTGGTTAACGTTTCCAGCGCGTCTTTTGACGATAAAGGTCCAAGCGTCGTGCTCTTATCGAGCGGATCGCCCACTTTTATCGCACGGAAGGCTTCGGTGAATTTTTCCAGGAACTGGTCGGCAATTTTTTCATGCAGGATAAAGCGCTTGGCCGCAGTACAGACCTGCCCGGCATTGGCAAGTCGGGCATTAACACCCGTCTTGACCGCCTTCTCAAGGTCCGCGTCGTCCAGCACCACAAACACATCATTCCCGCCTAACTCCAGCGTCGATTTTTTAATGTGTTTCGCTGCCTGAGCGGCCACCACGCTACCGGCTTTCTCGGAACCGGTGAGAGCCGCCCCCTGAACGCGTGGATCGGCGATAATCGTCGCAACCTGATCCTGCGAGATAAACAGGTTTGTCCATGCCCCTTCCGGCGCGCCCGCTTCACGAACCAGATGCGCAAAGGCTTCTGCACATTGCGGCACAATGCTGGCATGTTTCGCCAGGACCGGGTTACCGGCGGCCAGGTTAGGTGCCAGTACGCGCATCAGCTGATAATAGGGGAAGTTCCACGGCTCAACGGCCATCAGGACGCCGATGGGATGGTGTTCCACCCACGCATCGCCCAGTTCAGATTTGTATTTCACCGGCGCGAGGAACTGCTTCGCGTTATCCGCGTAATAGCGGGCAATTTGTGCACAGAGTTTCACTTCGCTGCGGCTTTGCTCAATGAGCTTCCCCATTTCCACACTGGCGATTTTGGCCAGATCGTCCACACGCGCGTCGATGAGATCGGCCAGTTTATGCAGAACAGGCAGGCGCTGTTCGATGTCCCCTTTCGCCCATTCTGAATGGTAAAGGGCATCCGCTTTTTTAAGCGCCGCTTCAACGTCTGCATCGGTATGGGAGGGATATTCTTTGATGAGCTGATTGGTGGCAGGATTTACTGTCTGATAAGCCATTTTGAATCTCCTGTTTTTGCCGCTTAGGGTAATAAGGGTAGTCAATATGACTGAAGGTGGGCGTAAAGTTGGGTATATACGGACGTTTCCGAATGTGACGCTGCCCGCTAAGGAGCTGACATGGTATAAAAAAGCTCAACTGACAGGATGACCTATGACCGAAACGCGCCACATTCGCCAGAGTTTTCATCGTGCACCGGGCTTTGAACTGCGAAGCACCTGGCAAAGCACACAGGCTTATAAACGCCACAGCCACACTCAGCTGTCGATAGGCGCGATAGTTGAGGGGCAGACGTGCTGCGTATGCAACGGTCAGGAATTTATCCTGAAACCAGGCGATATCATCGTTATCCCAGCCCATGTACCGCACAGTTGCAATCCGCTGGCAGGGCAGCCACGCAGCTATCATATGCTGTATCTCGACACCCCTGTTTCGCTGGCGCAGCAGGTTATCCGCAGTGCGTCTCTGTTTAGTCTTTATCAGCATGTTGTTGAAAATCTTTCTGAATCATCCCTGCATGCTTTGCTCGCGACCCTTCCGCAGGGTGGGGATGCGGGCGACACGCTGCGACCGACCAGCCAGCAGTTACAGCAGGCTTTCCTCCGCGAACTCATCCATCCACCCGGACTGGATGAACTTGCCCAACGGTTCTCGCTGCGTAAAGAGACGCTGATACGTACCTTTAAACAGGATACAGGCCTGACGCCGGGTAGCTTTCTCAATATCGCACGTGTGGAATACGCCAAATCCCGCTTGCGCGCCGGAGATAATATTGCCGACGTGAGCTATCAAAGTGGGTTTGCCGACCAGAGTCATTTTCATAAAACGTTTGTCAGCTACACGGCCGCAACGCCTCGCCAGTACGCTACGGGCCGATCAATTTCTGACAATAAATAGTGTCCACAACGCCCTAAAGTGACCTCGGTTTTCCTGATGAGGTCGTTATGGAACTTTTATCACACCTTTTTCCGTCTGCTTTTCTCGCGCTGGCGCTGGCGCACTTTGTCGCCCTTTTAAGCCCCGGGCCGGATTTCTTTTTATTGGTCGGATACGCCGCACGCTACCGGCTTCGCGGCAGTGCAGGCCTGTGCCTGGGCATTGCAATGGGGAATGGGTTTTATATTGTGCTGGTGATTATCGGCTGGAGCATGCTGCGCCACGTGACCTGGGTTTTCACTTTCATTGAACTGCTGGGCGCCTTGTATCTGCTGTGGATTGGATCGCATCTGATACGCAGCCGCCCGCAAATACTGACGCTCCGTGATACTCAATCGCACTGTCCCTCTTTACCGATACAGATACTCATTGGGCTAGGCTCGGCCCTCCTGAATCCTAAAAATACGCTGTTCTATCTGGCGCTGATGACATCGCTGCTGGGGCCGGATGTCACGCTGCTTCAGCAGTCGGTCAGCGGCATCTGGATGGTAATGGCGGTGCTGGCATGGGATTTTGCCGTGGTATCCCTGATCGGTTTGCCGAGGGTGCAGCAAACATTACATCGCTCCCTCTGGTTGATAGAGCGGACGGCTGGCGTGGTGTTAATGGTGTTTGGTGGCTGGATTTTATGGCGCACTTTGCACTTTCCCCCCGCTTCCCTCTATCCTTAACCCATGGAAAAATTAGCTGAACTAAAACGCGCCAAGCTGTTGGCGCTGTCGCTCCTGCTGGTGGCCGTTGCGACATTTATTGTGACCCTCTTTCTGCCACAGACGTTCTGGGTGCGCGGGGTAAAGGCGATCGCCGAGGCGGCGATGGTCGGTGCGCTGGCGGACTGGTTCGCGGTGGTCGCGCTGTTTCGTCGGGTGCCTATTCCCTTTATCTCGCGCCATACGGCGATTATTCCGCGTAACAAAGACCGGATTGGCGACAATCTCGGGCAATTTGTGCAGGAAAAGTTTCTCGATACCCAGTCGCTGGTGGCGCTGATCCGCCGCTACGAGCCTGCACAAATGATTGGCGTCTGGTTCAGCCAGCCTGAAAACGCTAAGCGCGTCGGCCAGCATCTGATCCAGGTGATGAGCGGTTTTCTGGAGCTCACCGACGACGGGCGTATTCAGCGCTTGTTAAAACGCGCCGTGCATAAAGCGATCGATAAGGTGGATTTCACCGAAACCAGCGCCGTGATGCTGGAAAGCATGACCAAAAACAACCGACATCAGGTGTTGCTGGATGCGATCATTCATCGCCTGATCACCCTGATTCAGCGGGAAAGCACGCGTGATTTTATTGCCGCGCAAATCGTCCACTGGCTTGAAACTGAACACCCACGCAAGGCGATGGTGCTGCCTACCGAGTGGCTGGGGGATCAAAGCGCGGAGATGGTATCGAAAGCGGTGAACACCCTGCTGGATGACATCAGCCATGACCGAACGCATCAGATCCGTCAGGCCTTTGATCGCGCCACGCTGAAGCTTATCGACAACCTGAAAAATGATCCCGAGATGGCGGAGAAAGCGGAAAATATCAAACACTATCTCAAGAACGATGACGCCTTTAACCGCTATCTGAGCGAAATGTGGGGCGATCTTCGCCAGTGGCTGAAAAACGATATGCAAAGCGACGATTCTCGCGTTAAACAACGCATGACGCAGTCCGGACTGTGGTTTGGCGAAACGCTGGTGGCCGATGCCAGCCTGCGGGCGTCGCTGAACGAGCACCTTGAACAGGCCGCGCATCGTATGGCACCGGATTTTGCCACCTTCCTGACGCGGCATATCAGTGACACCGTCAAAGGATGGGATGCGAAAGATATGTCGCGCCAGATTGAGCTGAATATTGGTAAAGACCTGCAGTTTATCCGCGTCAACGGTACGCTGGTGGGCGGGACCATTGGCTTAATCCTGTTTTTACTCTCCCAACTCCCCAGCGTGATAACCTTTTAATCGTTTTGTGGCGGCGCAATGACGTAACGCGTCGGCTCAAAACAGTTGAGGATCAGATGCACCAGAAACACGAGGGTGAGCGTAGCGACCAGCGCGACGGTGACGGAGACGATGCGATAGAGATCGCTGAACACCAGATCGCCGTCAGGATGCAGGTTTTGACCAAACATGATGCCGATGGTGGTAATACTGGCAAAGCCGACTCCTGCGCCCACCTTTTCCATCACGTGCAGACGTGCGCCAAACGCCAGCCCAAGACCAATCAGCGGCATCATGAGCACCATATGGCTGCTGTGATCGTAAAGCAGCAGCTGCATCACCAGAATATACAGACAGCCCAGCACCACGCCGACCACTCGCCACAGCGAGCTCATCACCGCCCCGCGATAATGCATAGGAAATAAAATTAACACCCCGGCCATCAGCGCCGACAGGGAATCGCTCAGATCGCTTATCTGAAAAACAACAAAAATCATCGTTGCTACCGTGCCAGAAAGCAGCGATTCGTGGCGGACCCGAGCGGCATTTTTCTCAATCAACGGCGGCGGTTTACGCGGTTCTACGTCGGGTAACAGATAGTTCATCAGCGCACTCAGACACACCGCCATCACGCTGGCTTCGATATTGGAAAACAACAGCGTGTGCCAGTTAGTGGTGGGATAACTCATAAAATTGAGCATCACGCTCTGGCACACCACGCCCATCGAACCAAACAGGAAAAGCGGCCCCTGGCTCATAAAGCGAAAGCGCATCACATAAAGGGCAAACACCACCAGCGTCATAATCACCGGCCATTGCGACAAATAGCCGATGATGAACACCATTTCGATACAGTTCAGCGAGGCGCTAAACACAAACTGTTTAGCGACATGGCGATTAAACACAGGCACCAGCGACATCAGCATAATCGGGTAGACCACGTAAAAGACGCCATACGTGGTGTTGTAAAAACTCGATATGCTCAGCGCTATCATGCCGGCAAAAACAATGCGCAGCGTCTGGCGAAAATCATTCGCCGTATAGACGATATTGCCGTGCGGGGTAAAAACCCGCGCCAGGGTATTAATAGACATAGTGCAGCAGGCTGACGAGATGAATTTGCAGACCGGAGAAGAAGCGCGCAAAGGGCCCTTCGCTGTTATAGAGCTGTACCGTAGCACGTGCGCCGGTCGGCAGATGCTTAGGGAGTGACTCTTCCAGCGAAACATGAATGCGCATACGTTGGGCATCACGCACCCAACGGTTAGAGGTCTCCGGTTGAGAGAGTTGACCGTTTACCGCCTCCTGTCCTGCCAGGATCCCCGCATCGCTGCTGGTCACATGCGCACGAAAAACTTTCCCGGGGAAGGCATCAAACACCACCGCGGCATCGGTTCCCTGATGCGTGTGCCGCAGGCTCTTCTCACGAAAATCCGCCACGATATCGGTCTGGTTGTTGACCAGCGCCAGCGCGGCGGTGCCTGAGGTGGCGTAAAAACCGGGGCTGAGCTGCAGGTTGCTGATGGTGCCATCGGCCTGGGCGTAAACCCGGGTCCAGCTCAGGTTCAGTTCCGCCTCCTCCAGTGCGTTACGGTATTTTTGCAGCGTGACGTTACGCTTTTCATCCCGTTCGCCGCGCTCGATGCGTAAATTTTGCAGCGTCGCCTGCAGATTCGCGACGGACTGTTCACTGCTCTGCCAGGCGGTGCGGACCTTATCCAGATCGGACCGGGAGACATTTTGCAGGGTGCTCAGCTTTTGATAACGCTCGAAGGTCACTTTGTCGTTGCGGGCATTCAGCTGCGCCGTTTTCAGGCTGGCCAGCGCACCGGTGATTTGCGCATCAAGCTGTTGGTTAGCGAGGCGCGCTTGCTCAAGGGCGATTTCAGCGGCCTCGACCTTATTGCGAAAGGGGGTGGGATCAAGTTCAAACAGCACATCCCCTTTTTTGACCTGGCTGTTGTTATGAACGTGTACGGCGGCAACATAGCCCGACACGCGTGCCGACACAGGCGTTACCACGCGCATAACGGTGGCGTCCGGCGTCAGCGGGATCCAGATATCCGCCACGATAAAGTAGACAAACATCAGCAGGAAAGAGGCAATACTCACCCTTACCCAGCGCGCAAACTTTTGTTCAGGAGTCATTATTTTTGAGTCTTGTTATCTTCTTCGCGGATTGTCCGCAAATTGCAGGCGATTTGATTTAAGGTGGCGCTAAAAATATCCATATGTTCTGGCGCGATATTGTGCGATACGCGCGCCTGAAACGTCTCAATGACTTGCGTCAACGTCTCCAGCACCGCATTGCCTTCAGAGGTCAGCCGTAGTAAACGAATACGCTTGTCATAGGGCGATGTGGTACGCAAAAGATAACCCTGCTTTTCCAGCTGAGAGAGTGTACGCATCAGCGGCGGCAGTTCGATGCCCTGTACTTCCGCCAGTTCACTCACCGAGACGTTATCCCCCAGCTGTTGAAGCTGCATCATGACCGTCCAGCTCGACTGGGTTAACCCCGTCTCAAGAATGGCATCGTCAATAATGGCGCGCCACTGGCGCACAACCATCGCCATTCGCATGCCCATCGGCCTGCGGCTGAACAGATCTTCTTCACTCACGGGGACATCCTCTTGTATCACGCGGCTACAGTAATAGTTATCACGGTAAGTATCAAGAAACAAGAGGCTAAAGAGCAGGAATTGCGAAAAGCGGTGAGTGGGTTCTCAGTGTTGTCTTCTCCCTCTCCCCGTGGGAGAGGACCGGGGTGAGGGCATCAGCGTGCGCATTCCCCTTCACCCTAACCCTCTCCCAAAGGGAGAGGGAATATCGGCACCGGTTCTCGCCTGGGCAGGGGCTTGTCTTCTCCCTCTCCCCAAGGGAGAGGGAATATCGGCACCAATTCTCCCCCTAAGCACGGGCTTGTTTTCTCCCTCTCCCCATGGGAGAGGGCCGGGGTGAGGGCATCAGACCGCACATTACCCCCCTCATCCTAACCCTCTCCCAAAGGGAGAGGGAATATCGGCACCGGTTCTCCCCTGGGCAAGGGGCTTGTCTTCTCCCTCTCCCCAAGGGAGAGGGCCGGGGTGAGGGCACCAGCGTGCGCATTTCCCCCTCACCCTAACCCTCTCCCCAAGGGAGAGGGAATAACGGCACCGGTTCTCCCCTGAGCAGGGTCTTGTCTTCTCCCTCTCCCCAAGGGAGAGGGAATAACGGCACCGGTTCTCCCCTGAGCAGGGGCTTGTCTTCTCCCTCTCCCCGTGGGAGAGGGAATATCGGCACCGATTCTCCCCTGAGCAGGGTCTTGTCTTCTCCCTCTCCCCGTGGGAGAGGGCCGGGGTGAGGGCACCAGACCGCACAGTCCCCCGCCCGCTTCACCCGCTAAAATACGTCTGCAACGCCGCCCTCCCCCCAGCGGTGATTGTCACCTCACGAAACCCCGCCACCCGCTGGATCCATCCTTTGGAGTCCAGATACGTCAGTAACGCCGCGCCCGCCTCGCCGCCTAAATGAAAACGCCGCTCGCTCCAGTCCAGACAGGCACAGCACGCTTTTCGGCGCGGGTTGGTGCTTACGGGAATGCCGCGTTGCAAAAACTGTTCGCGTCCATACAAAGTTAACGCGGAACCGTCTGGCACCAGCCATCCTGTCGTCTGCATAAAATCATAGATCTGCACCGCAATCGCACCGGCCAGATGATCGTAACAGGTTCGCGCCTCACGCATTGATTTCGGCGCCGTGGTTTCCGGTGGCGTGATGCGGCTCCAGGAAAGCCCCATCATCTGCTCCACCATCTCTGCCACCTCATGTCCCGCCAGACGGTAGTAACGATGCCGCCCCTGCGACAGACAGGTTATCAACTTCCCCTCCACCAGCCGGTTGAGGTGTCCGCTGGCGGTAGAGGGCGCGACATCTGCCGCCGCGCTCAGCTCGGTGGCGGTCCAGGCGCGCCCGTCCATCAACGCGCACAACATCTTCACCCGCGACGGATCGGCCATGGCGGCGGCGAGCGCCGCCACTGCCTGTTCCAGCGCAACGTGATTATCGGGAATCAGACTCGTCTTTGGCATGAGGTGCCCACTGTGCAGTAATCTCTGCCGCCAGCTTATCATTATCCGTCAGCAGAATAAGGCGATTCGCATGATCGCTGTACTGCACCAGAACCGCGATCCCCTTTGACGCCAGCGCTGCTGCAATCTCGCCCAACTCGCCAGGACGCGTTTGTCTGAGCTTTCTGATCACCGGCGGGCGTACGGATTGCACGTTAAATCCGGCCTCTTCTAATACAGTACGGGCTTTCTCCCCCTCCTCCACCAGGAAATGTGCCTCCACGCCAAACACGCCACCGCCCTCCAGCCCAACGCCGTTGCGGCCCAGCAGTTGCCCAAAACGGGCCAGTTCTCCCGCAATATCGTTAAAAAGCACATGAACGTCATACACAGGCATGCCCTCCGGTTTCGGAGGCGTATTCCCGCACCAGGTGCGCGACGCGGATGCGATAGAACGCAAAAATTGACGCCCGCCCTTCGGCTTGCGCGGCCTGATGAAAAGCGTTCTGCCTCCAGTTGCGAATAGCGTCTTCATCCCGCCACCAGGAGAGCGACAAAATTTTGCCGTCGGTGGTCAGGCTCTGAAAACGTTCAATATCGATAAATCCGTCGATATCCGCCAGCAGCGGCTTAAGTTCGGCGGCAAGTTGCAGATACCGCGCCTGATGCGCGGGTTCGGCCTGAGCTTCAAAAATAACGGCAATCATGTCTATCTCTCCATTGTGATGATGAGGAGAGAGTGCCGGTAAAAGGAACCCGATGCTTCGGTCCAGAGCGAAGTGTTTACCGGCCGCGCACCGTTACCCCAGAATAGATTTCGGCTCCATAAATGCGCGAATCCCCCACTCCCCCATCTCGCGACCCACGCCGGAATGCTTAAACCCGCCAAACGGGGCTTTCGGTTCATGGGTCAGGGTGTTCACCAGCACGCGACCGGCGGTAATGTGCTGCGCCACGCGCCTGGCGTGCTCTACATCGCGGCCCAGGACCAGGGCGCTCAGACCATACTCGGTATCATTCGCAAGCGCGATTGCCTCTGCCTCATCACGAAAGGTCATGATCGATAACACCGGGCCAAAGATCTCTTCGCGGGCGATGGCCATCTGGTTACTCACATCGGTAAACAAGGTTGGGCGAACAAACCAGCCATCCTGCGTGCCTTCAGGCCGACCTTCTCCGCCCACCAGCAGACGCGCCCCTTCGTCAATCCCCAGCCGAATATAGCGCTGCACGCGCTGCCACTGTTTTTCGCTGACCATCGGGCCAATTTCAGTCGACCTGTCCCGCGGATCGCCCGATTTAACCGCCGCCACCGCCTGCGCCAGCGCCGCTTCACACTCTGCTTTTCGCGCGAGCGGCACCAGAATGCGCGTACCGGCAACGCACGCCTGCCCGCTGTTCATGAAGCCCGCCGCGATGGCCAACGGAACCGCCTGCGATAAATCCGCATCCGCCAGAATCAGCGTCGGGGATTTGCCGCCTAACTCCAGCGTCACCCGTTTAAAGGTCTCCGCGGCATTGCGCAGAATCGCTTTGCCGGTATTGGTTGAGCCGGTAAACGAGATTTTGGCCACGTCAGGATGGCGAGCGATGGTCTCCCCCACGGTATCGCCGCGCCCCGTGACGATATTAAAGACGCCCGGCGGCAGACCGGCTTCACTCAGCGCTTGCGTCACAATCAGAGTTTGCAACGCGCTCATTTCGCTGGGTTTGATGACGGCCGTACACCCTGCGGCCAGCGCCGCCGCCAGCTTGCCGCAGATAAAACCCGCATCGCTGTTCCACGGCGTGATAAGTCCCGCCACCCCCAGCGGGATCATGTCGACGGTGGCGGCGCCCGCCTGTGTGGTGAAGGGAAATGCCTCCAGAGCCTCAATGACCTGGGCGATAACGTCTGCCGGATAGCGTGCCATCCACGCCGAACGCGACGCGGGAGCGCCATACTCTTCGATCACCGCTTCCAGCAGATCGTCATGGCGTGCAGCCACGGCGGCGTGCATTCGTTTCAGGGCGGCAATCCGTTCCTGTTTGCTTGTCTGCGACCAGGCCGGAAAAGCAGCTTTCGCCGCAGCGATCGCCCGTTCGGCATCCACGTGATCCGCCAGCCGCACCTGTCCGGTAATTTGCGCCGTGGCAGGGTTATATAAATCAAAACGTTCGGTACCGTGCGGGGTGATAAATTCACCATTAATAAAGATCTGTTCGATGTTACGCATTGGGGGCCTCCTCAGGCTGTATGGAGGCAGTCTGGCACGCCTTTAACGTTTCGATAATCCACGCTATGCTGCAAAGGCTGTTTCGATTTTCAGGATAATCTATGCATCGTTCAGGTTTAACCGAGCTGGAAGTGGTACTGGCCGTCGTGCGGCGCGGCAGCTTTCGCGGCGCGGCGCAGGAGATGGGGATGTCTGCCAGCGCGGTGAGCAATGCCATTGCCGGGCTGGAGGCCCGCCTGCAAACAAGGCTGTTCAACCGCACGACCCGTAGCGTGGCGCTGACCGACGCAGGTCAACACTTTGTCGCCCGTATCTCGCCCGCATTGCAGGAAATCCGCCAGGCCACGGAAGAGATGCACAGCGACAGCGACGAACCTGCCGGCACCCTGCGGCTGAACGTACCGAACAATGTCGGCGCACTCTTCCTGGATGCGCTGCTGATCGACTACATGATTCGCTATCCGAAAATGCGTGTAGAAACGGTAAGCGAAGCACGCATGATCGATATTGTCGCCAGCGGTTTCGATGCCGGGATCCGCCTGGCCGAGTCGGTGCCGCAGGACATGATCGCCGTCGCACTGACCCCCGATATTCGCCAGCTCGTCACCGCCACGCCTGCCTGGTTTGCCCGTTACGGCACACCGCAAATGCCCGAGGATCTCCTGCATCATCAGGCGATCGGGATGCGCATGTCACACGGGGGGATCTATCGCTGGGAGCTGGAGCGTCGCGGCGAGCGATACGAGTTAGCCGTTCCGCCGCGTTTTGCGACCTCGGATCTCTTTGCCTCGATACGTGCGGTCAAAGGCGGTTTGGGCGTGGGATTTTTACCTGAACTTTATATTCAGCAGGAGCTGGAGAGCGGGGAACTGGTGAGCGTCCTTAACGACTGGACGCAGCCGTTTGGCGGGCTGCGCCTGTACTACCCCGGTCATCGCCACGTCCCGCCCGGTTTACGGGCGCTGGTGGCGATGATCCGCGAACGCGGCCTTACGCCAGATTAGCTTTATTCAGGCCATACGCGACGTCCATCGCCCCAGGCTCCATGCGCGAGGTGATCCCCAGACGGTTCCAGGCATTGATCGCCACAATGGCGAAATTGAGTTCAGAGAGTTCGACCTCGGAGAAATGCTCGGCCACGCTGCGATACAGCTCATCGCTTATCCCCTCCGGCGTGATCTGCGTCAGGGCTTCGGCGAAGGCCAGCGCTGCTTTTTCTTTGGCGCTAAACAACGGCGACTCACGCCAGGCCGCCAGATGGTAAAGACGCAGTTCGCGCTCGCCGGCGATTTTGGCCTCTTTCGCGTGCATATCCAGGCAGAAAGTACAGCCGTTCAGCTGGGAGACACGGATGTCGATCAAATGCTTTAACGTGGGATCCAGCGCGGTTTTACCGATCGCCATACTCAGATCGGAAAGGGCTTTTGCCAGGGCAGGTGTAGCTTTGTGATGATTGATGCGAGTGCTCATTGTCTTTCCTCTTTTTGTGCGGCATGTGTCATGCGATGCGGCAAATGTACGCCGTTCATGACATAGTAAAAAGATACAAAACACGTGAAATGAGGTAGGACATGAAATCGGGTTATCATGAGATCTATACCCGCTATCGCGATAATATTACGCGGGGCGTGCTCAAGCCCGGGGACAAAGTTCCTGCTATTCGCGTGCTGGCAGAAGAGCTAAAAGTGGCGCGTAAAACCGTCGAGACGGCCTACGCTATCCTCACGGGCGAGGGCTATCTCGTCAGTCAGGGCGCACGCGGCACGCGGGTCAATCCGGATTTAGCGCTGCCAGCCCGCCTGGATGCCCCCACGGATCACCCCACCGGTTCTCTGCCGGAATCGTTAATGACCCAGCGCGAGCGGGCAGGATTCTTACGCCCGGGCATTCCGGCGCTGGACAGCTTTCCCTATAAAAAATGGCTTCTGCTGGCAGGCCAGGCGACACGTTCAATGCGTCAGGAAGAGATGCTTAACCCGCCGGTCATGGGCTGGCCTGCGTTGCGTCAGGCCATCGCCAGCTACCTGAATATTTCGCGGGGCCTCTCCTGCCGCGCTGAGCAGGTCCTGATCACCAGCGGATACAGCGGCAGCCTGCGGTTGATCCTGGATACGCTGGCCAGCCGAAACGACAAGGTTGTGTTTGAAGATCCCGGCTATTTTATGGGCCAGCAGTTACTCAAACGGATCGTACCACGTCTGCATACCGTGCCGGTCGACAGAATGGGCATGGATACCGATTATCTGCTGCGTCATCATCATGACGCCCGCTTCGCCATCGTCACGCCATCACACCAAAGCCCGCTGGCGGTCACCCTTTCCCTGCCGCGAAAACAGCAATTGCTCGACTGGGCGAGCCAGAACGCAGCGTGGATTATTGAAGATGATTACGACGGTGAATTTCATTACACCCGCAAAGTGTTGCCCTCGCTGAAAAGCCTCGACCGCCATGATCGGGTGATCTTTATGGGCACGTTCAGCAAAACGATCATGCCGTCGCTACGAATGGGCTACGTGGTGATGCCCGCCAGCACGGTGGATGCATTTACCGACTGCGCGGATATCATGGCCAGCGGCCAACCCGTGCTCACGCAGAAGATCCTTACCGCTTTTCTCAGTGAAGGGCATTTTTTCCGCCATCTTAAGAAGATGCGGGCGCTCTACCAGATTCGTCGCGACTGGATGATTGCCGCCCTGCGCGAGGTGTATGGCGATCTGTTCTTTACCGAGCAAAACGATGGCGGGATGCATATCGTGGCGTTTCTGGCAAAAGGCAGCTGCGACAAGGAGATCGCCCATTGCTGGCAGGCACACCAGCTACAGGTGAATGCGTTATCCGAATGGTATCGCGGATCGGGCAAGCGCTTCGGGCTGGTGGTGGGCTACAACAACGTGCGCACCAGGCAGGAAGCGCTGGAATTACTGCAAAGGCCGAAACAGCAGACGCTCGACCTGATGCGTTGAGCCTCGCCCGTCACACATCGTAGCGCGATAATCCGACATCCTTCAGCTGCTCGTCGCTCATTCCGTTTAAAATTCGGCGAGTACGGTTAACGCGGTACCACTGTTTCACTGTTTTCCAGATCCAGACGAAGGCGATAAACGGTCTTTTTGCACGATTTTCGTAGAATTCCATGATGCTCTCCTCGCGGTGTCAGTGGAGATATCATCATGGATTTCAGCATCGACAATACAGACTCAAAAAACACTTTTTTTTAACATACAGATCCGTTACAAAGGGATCTGCATGCCGATTTATGCGGCAATCTGTACTGGTTTTATAATCTGTATGGTGAAAACTAAGGATACAGCATGACGCGTTATCAACATCTGGCTAATCTCCTGGCGGAGCGCATTCACCAGGGCCTGTACCGCAGCGGCGAGCGGCTGCCGTCCGTGCGCGCCCTGAGCCAGGAGCACGGGGTCAGTATCAGCACCATACAGCAGGCCTATCAGATTCTGGAAAACCTTCAGCTGATCACGCCGCAGCCACGTTCCGGCTATTTTGTCTCGCCACGTAAAGCCCTGCCGCCGGTCCCGGCCATGACCCGCCCGGTTCAACGGCCGGTGGATGTCACGCAGTGGGACGAAGTCATGATGCTGCTCGACGCCCGTGCAGACAAAGAGATGATCTCTTTTGGTGGCGGCTCGCCAGACCTTAATCAGCCCAGCCTGAAGCCTCTCTGGCGTGAAATGAGCCGTATCGCCCAGCACAATCCCACCGAAATGCTCAGCTACGATGTGCTGGAGGGGCGAAAAGAGTTGCGGGAGCAGATCGCACGCCTGATGCTTGACGGCGGTTCAACCGTGTCGGCGGACGAGATTGTGATCACCAATGGCTGCCATGGTGCCCTGTCGCTGGCCCTGCTGTCGGTCTGCAAGCCAGGCGACATTGTCGCCGTCGAATCCCCCTCTTTTCACGGCACCATGCAGATGCTGCGCGGGTTTGATATCAAGGCTATTGAGATCCCCACCGATCCGCAAACCGGGATCAGCATCGAAGCGCTGGAGATGGCGCTGGAGCAATGGCCCATCAAAGCGGTTATTCTGGTGCCCAACTGCAACAATCCCCTCGGGTTTATCATGCCGGAGGCCCGCAAACGTCAGGTTCTCGCCCTGGCCCAGCGTCACGATATCGTGATTGTGGAAGATGATATTTATGGCGAGCTGGCCGCAGAATATCCGCGTCCGCGCACCATTCACTCGCTGGATATCGATGGCCGCGTATTGTTATGCAGCTCCTTTACCAAAACGGTTGCACCCGGACTGCGCGTCGGCTGGATTGTCCCAGGACGTTATTACGACCGGGTCATGCACATGAAATATGCCGCAGGGGGCTTTAACGTTCCCGCCACGCAGATGGCCGTGGCGGCGTTTATTCGTGACGGCCACTATCATCGTCACGTGCGCCGCATGCGCCAGATTTATCAGCAAAATATGGAAACCTACACCTGCTGGGTGCGTCAGTATTTTCCCTGCGAGATTTGCGTCACACGCCCGCAGGGGAGCTTTCTGCTGTGGGTGGAGTTGCCGGAACAGGTGGATATGGTCTGCGTCAGTAAGCAGTTGTGTAAACTGAAGATTCAGGCCGCCGCAGGTTCGCTTTTCTCCGCCTCGGGTAAATACCGAAACTGCTTGCGGATCAACGTCGCCCTGCCGCCAACGGAGAAAACCCGCGAGGCACTGAAGAAGATGGGCGAGGCAGTGGCTATCGCCATGGAGGAATAGCCCGCCTCGCTGCATGCAGGCCGGGTCAGGCGACGCCGCCCGGCAATAACATCACGCGTTGCCCGGACTCAGAACGCCCAGGAGACACTGCCCACGATGCTGCGCTCTGCGCCAAAGTAGCAGTAGGACAAGGAGTTACAGGCCGCCACGTAGCTTTTATCCGTCAGGTTATTGACGTTCAGCTGCGCGCTCAATCCCTTCAGCCCCACCTTCGACAGGTCGTAACCCACCATCATATCCACCAGCGTGTAGGAAGGCAGCGTATGGGTATTCTGGCGATCGCTGGTCACCCCGTTGACGTAACGCACGCCTGAGCCCACCGTTAAGCCGTCCAGTGGACCGGTTTTGACATCGTAACTGACCCACGCGCTCGCCATATTTCGCGGGGCATAGACGGCACGTTTGCCCTCCTCTTCCGGGCTGCTTTTCTTGTAGCGAATATCGGTGTAGGTATACGCCGCCTGCATACGCAGACTCTCCGTCACCTGACTTATCGCCTCCAGCTCTACGCCTTCTGACTCAATTTCACCAATTGAGCGATAGGGATCCGTTGGCTCTTCTTTGGTCGCGATATTTTTCTGATTGATGCGGAACACCGAGGCGCTGAACTGGCTGTTCATCCCCTCTGGCTCATACTTCACGCCCGCTTCCCACTGCTTGCCCTTCATCGGATCCAGAATCTGACCGTTTTCATCGGCAAAGCTGGTCGGGGTAAAGGCGGTGGAATAACTCACATAAGGCGCAACGCCATTATCAAAGAGATACAGCAACGCCGCGCGGCTGCTGAAGTTATCCTTATCCAGATCGCTCCGGGTGTTGTTGAGTTTGTCGATATTCGACACGCTCACCTGATCGTAGCGTCCCCCCAGCGTTAAGCGCCAACGGTCGAGCGACATCTGATCCTGCAGGTAGTAGCCGGTCTGGCGCAGCTTGTGCTTCTCTTTGCTGTACATCGTGATGGAGTCCGGCTTCGCGCCATACACCGGATGGAAGGCGTTAATCGCCGGGAAAGCACCGTAATAACCGGTCGTGTTGTTACTGCGATCCTGATAATCCATGCCGATCAGCACGCGATGGTTGACGATCCCGGTATCAAAGCTGCCGTCCACCTGGTTATCCAGCGTAATGGCATTCATCTTCTCATCCGAACCGGAATAGCCCCGATTCAGATCGGTATCGTTGAGCCAGCCCGCGGCATACACCTGGTTCAGTTTTACTTTGGTGTGCAGATAGCGAAGCTTCTGACGGACTGACCAGCCGCTGTCAAACATGTGCTCAATGTTGTAGCCCACCATGTTTTCGCGACGGTCGTACTTGTCGTAATCGTCCTCACCTTCATAGAAGGTATTGGAAATCTTCTTGCCGGCGTGAGGGACGACGGTGCCCTCATAAGGCAGCCCCGAGTGGCTCCCGCCTTCCGGGTCGCGATGCAGATAGGCCATCAGATCCAGGCGCGTATTGTCGGTGATACGCCAGGTCAGGCTGGGCATCACTGCGTAACGTTCTTCCTTCAACGGATCGAACTGCGAATCGGCGTAGCGTGTCATGCCGCTCAGACGAGCCGCCACGCGATCGTTATCATCCAGCGCGCCGGTGACATCAAACATCGCACCGCGCTGATCGTTATTCCCGGCAAGCAGTTTGATCTCTCCACCCGGATCAAACGACGGTTTGCGCGACGTGAGCGCCACAATACCGCCCGGTGATGAGCGTCCGTAAAGCACAGACGCCGGGCCGCGCACCACTTCAACGCTCTCCAGGAACCACGGATCGACCACCAGCGAGCTGTGGGAGTTGGTGTCCCCCATCATCTTCAGGCCGTCGAGGTAAATATTGTCCAGGCTGCCGTCGGAAAAACCACGCAACACGATGTAATCAAAGCGGTTAGAGGCACCAATCTGGTTACTGTAGACGCCCGGGGTATAGCTCACCGCCTGACGGACGCTCGTGGCGCCCTGCTCTTCGAACTGGTCGCGCGTCACGATGGAGACCGCCTGCGGGGTTTCGATATCGGGCGTGGCGAGCTTGGTTGCGCCGCTCTGCATTTGCGACGTCACCACCACGGTCTCAGGTTTCGGCGTATCCTGCGCCAGCAAAGGAAAAGCAATACTGCCGGTCACGCATCCCACCAGCAGAGCCAGCCGTGATTGAGCAAACATGAAGATCTCCAAAGGCATTTCTAATTGTTAATAAGAATTATTACCCTTTTGAGATCGCAAATAGCTATGCGTCATGCCAGGTTACGTATGCGCAATGCCAAACCGCAGGAAAAACGTTAGCGCGATGGAGAAAAGTGGATTAGCCGGATTGACGCACGTCTCCCGGCGGGATGCCATAACGTCGGCGAAAGGCGGTCGAGAAATTAGAGGCATGTTGATAGCCTGACATCCAGGCGGCCTGCTGCACGCTGTGCCCTTCCAGAAGATAGCGCCGCGCCTGCTCAAGACGGCAATCGCGCAGATAATCAAATACCGTGCAGCCATACGCCTGACGGAACTTGCTGCGTAAACTGCTGGAGCTCATCGCCGCCTGGGCCGCCAGTTGTGCCAGGGTGTACTCCCGCTCCGGGGATTGTTCCAGCACGATCCGCACACTCTCCAGACGCGCACGTTCCCCGCCTGACGGCAAGGTGCGGCAGTGGGTCTGCTGCTGACGATGGTTCAAACCGTGACCGAGTAGCTGATACATCAGTCCTTCCAGGAGCAATTTGCGCGACAACGCCCCGATCCCAGGCTGCTGAGAATGGGCAATCCCTGACAACACGAATCCCGGCACCTGCCAGACAAACGTGGGCGTATCCAGGCGCTGCCACTCCTGAAGCAGTGACTCCAGCAGGCTCTCGCGATGCATGTTATCCGGATAAACGCCAAAGGAGAGCGTTTTTAAGCTGATATCCGCGTCGTGGCGAGCGCTCATCGCCTGCTGTTCGCTTAAGCGGGCCGTAAATGCCATGCCGGAATAGACCTGAAACTCATCCCCGTTGAGAGCGATCGTCACGCATCCTTCAAGCACCACCAGCATGTAAAGCGGGCTGCTGTGGCGGGAGGTGGTTTCGTAGGGTTGCAGGACACGAACGTCAGAGTGGGTGAGCGAAATCCCGGATGACAAAGTCATCTCCTGAACGTCACCGTGGAGAACAGGGCTATTGTGACCGGCATCGCCAGACAAATGCGGGAAGCGGTAATCGATACCGTAGCGCTCGCCAAAGCGTTGAAAATCCTCAACCGAAAAAAATTTCTTTGTTGATGCACTTTCGTCGCGGAGCGTCGAGTTCTGCATACCTGCGCCTGCCGGAGAGAATAATAAGGAAGAAAATATTATCACTCCCGCTACGTAACGGCAATGCTGCGCAATCTGTCAGACCTCAGAAATTATAAAGCGCTGGCATGGTGCCAGAGCCTGCAAATAACATCCTTGTTACTGTGGTAATTAGGCTTCTTGCCACTCAGCAAAAACCTCTTTATGGTTTTTGGTGAGAACCACTTTATTATCATCGACTTTATCGACCCACCCAAGCGGAATATAATGGTGTTTACCACCTGATTCCGGATCGCTTTTCGAAAGCTTGATGCGTTCGCCATCTAAATGGTCGACAACGCCGACGTGAGTCCCACAGCTGGCGACGACCTGAGTGTGATCCTTAATCTCGCTCTTGTTTACCATGTTAATTCTCCTCTGTGGTTAATGTGCTGTTTCACGATATTAACTGTAGCCCAAAATCTCGTTATTTCATCCTCTGTTAGCATTTAGATACATCTTTGACAAATGGATAAAAGCGACTATTTACGGGCAAGCTTAAATATCTCCACAACATCGGAAAGAGACGAATTTCAATATAATCCATGAGACTGTTTTATAATTAACGCTACGCACTCAACAAGGAGGCAAATATGATGATTCAAAATAATCGTGAAGAAATTTCATTGGCTCTTGGAGAAGCGGTATTAGACATCGTGCAAAAAGGCCAGGAAGTGTCGCGAGAAAATCTGGCGCGAACGATGAAGTACAAAGCAGAAAAAGAGGCGGACGATGAGCGGCTCCTTTATTACTGGAAAGCCTGCAATATGCTGATCTAAGCCTGCTGGTGACGCTCAGCGCACGCTGAGCGTCACCGTGATATTACTCGTCGAAGTACCAGTATCCCTGATTGATCAGCTCAGTCAGCTCCTCAACAAATGCCGGGTTTTGCAGCGCTTTGCCTAATTCGTTCTGACCGAATTCGGTATAACGGCACAAGACGTCTGCGGCTTTCGGATCCGAGGTCTCCAGCAGCTCGCTGTTGATAAAGAAACTGTCCCCTACGTTTAAGACCCGCAGCCCGCTCAGACGGCACAAGGTTTCCCCTCCCAACAGCGCATCCAGCACCTCTTCTGGCTCGTAGGCAGGTTCTGCCGCGGCGATATCCAGTTCATGGCGTGGCGTGGAGACAAAGCTACCAAACCATTTTTTAAAATCGTCCGGCTGGCTGATCATCTCGATCATCATGTTGCGCAGACGATCGAGTTCATACTGCTCTACGCGGCCAGGATGTTCGCGGCAGGTGAGATCCGGATCGCTGTAGTGCTCGCCGCCCAAATCGTTTTCAAGGGCATAATCTGCGAAGCTGCTGATCAGATCCCGGCCATTCGGCCCACGGAAGCCGACGGAATAGTTCAGGGCAGTCTCATGGGTGAACCCGTCATGCGGGAATCCCGGCGGGATGTACAGAATGTCGCCAGGCGCCAGATCTTCATCAATAATCGGGGTGAAAGGATCGACGTGCAGCAGCGCCGGATGCGGGCAGAACTGACGCATCGGCAGTTTGTCGCCCACGCGCCAGCGACGGCTCCCCATCCCCTGAATAATAAACACATCGTACTGATCGATATGAGGTCCCACGCCACCGCCCGGAACGGAATAGGAGATCATCAGATCGTCCAGACGCCAGTCCGGCAGCACGCGGAAGGGGCGCACCAGTTCAGCAGAGGGCATATGCCAGTGGTTGACCGCCTGTGCCAGCAGCGACCAGCCGGTTTCACCTAACCCATCAAAATGTTCAAACGGACCGTTGCTCGCCTGCCATTCGTTGTTGAAATGGCTGACCAGGCGGCTATCGACTTCTGGCTCCATCGCCAGCCCCGCCAGCTCGTCCGGCGTGATCGGATCGACAAAATTCACAAAGGCATTTTTTAAAACAACGGGTTGTTTTTGCCAGTATTTTTCAAGAAATTCCGGCCAGTTCAGGTTCAGTTGATACGCCATGGGTAGCACCAGTGAGATAAGAGACGGGTGCCATTATGAAAGCGGGGGCGTGGGGATGCTTTGTTGTGGGTCAAGCGACAGTGAAAAGCCCAGTGCCTTTCATGAAAGGGTTAGCGCCCGGCTGGCGGGCGCTAACGGGGAGACATTAATCCAGCTTCAGCTCATCGTACTGGGTGATGATCTTGCCTACGATGCCATAATCCAGCGCTTCCGCCGGGGACATCCAGAAGTTACGGTCGGTATCTTTTTTCACTTTTTCCAGCGGCTGACCGGTCGCGTCTGCGATCAGTTTATTGACGCGCTCAAGCATACGAATAATTTCGCGGGCTTCGATCTCGATATCCGTTGCCTGACCGCGCACGCCGCCCAGTGGCTGATGGATCATAAAGCGGGTGTTCGGCAGAGCGTAACGGTGCTCTTTTTTCGCCGCCAGGAAGATGGTGATCCCTGCGCTTGCCACCCAGCCGGTGCCTATCACGTGCACCTCAGGGCGAATGAATTTAATAAAGTCGTGGATGGTATCCCCGGCTTCCACATGACCGCCCTGGCTGTTGATATACAGCTTGATCGGGTCGTTGCTGACGCTTTGCAGCAGGATCAGTTGGGTAATGACTTTTTCAGCCAGTGCCTGGTCTATTTCTCCCGAAATAATGATCGAGCGTGATTCAAGCAGCTTTTGCTGCAACGCGCTCGCGCCGTTTTTTCCGTCGGCTTTCTCAGTGTTGTCGCGATCTTTCTGTGTGAAGTGCATTGTGCTTATCCTCGGCTTTTAGCGCTCAAAGTCAGAGTGTAGCCTGTTTTACCTGTCAAAGTCCTTAAGGGCGCACACTCCACGCTTTCGTTGTTATGCAGAATATGGATCATGCTGTAGAACAGGCAGGACACTCTGTTGATTACGCTGCACAACCCAAGAGGATTTCAATGAGAATTGCACACGTCGCACTCTGGACCCGCAACCTGGACGCACAGGTTCATTTCTGGGAAAACATCTTTGGCGGACGCAGCAACACGCGATACGTTAGCCAAAACCGCCCGGGATTTGCATCGCACTTTATTACCCTCGAGGGTGGCCCGACGATAGAACTGATGACGGTACCGGATCTCTCCGACGCCCCTTCGCACCCTGAGTTTGTTGGCTGGGCACATATTGCCGTCACCGTAGGCAGCCGGGCGGACGTCGACAGAATGGCGGCGCAGGCACGCGATGCAGGTACCCTGCTCAGCGCACCACGGATGACCGGCGATGGCTTTTACGAGGCCGTGATTGCCGACCCGGATGGCAACCGGATTGAACTGGTCGGGGAATAAGGGGTGAACGGGCCAGCCCGCTCACACAGACTCGTTTCACAAAGCGTTAAAAGGCCGGGAAACCGCGCCTTTTGACCCCGATGCCCGTTCCACGGACGTGGTTTTGCATGGCGGCATACAGTGAGTACAGCTCCTGTAAGCTTTTTGTCCCGGTGCGTTTCATTAAGATATTTCGCTGAACGCTGACGGTTGAGGGACTCACGCCACGAATTCGGGCAATAGCATCAAGAGAATGCCCCTGCAAAACTAACTGCATAATATGTTGCTCAGCCCGGGTGAATTTAAATATATCGGGGGAATAGCCCTCGCTCGGGTTTTGATCAGACAGCAGGCTCATCACATGAAGGGCCTGCTGTAATGCCTCCGGCCCTAATGCTTCTGACAGGCATAGTTTCGTAAGCCCCGGGAAAAGCACAGAAAGCGAGTCAAAATAACGCTCAGAGGTAATAAAAACAGAGTGATGCACTGGGGGATGGCGAAAAAACAGAGAATACATTTCATGAATATCCAGCCCGGAAGTGACATATATGAACGGCGGGTCGTCCGGGCCTGTTGCACTTCTTTCCTTAGGTAACTGCTTGATAATTTGCTCTATACCATAAATGTAGAAACGATCCGTTCCGTAGATAATCATCTTATTGCTCCAGAGGTAATATCTAATTTTCCCTTCCAATATCAGCCTTATGTTTCGCCTTTAAAAAGGCGTTCTCTGGCTGTTTCTTTAAAAGAAATAAATTGCTTAATAATTTTACGTCAAATTTAATCGGCTGTGTTGCGTTTTATCCAGGATAAGATGTAATGCTGCTATTAAACACTTCCTAAACGAATAAGTTTTTACATCCAACCAAATCACCCAATGCACTGATTAGAAACAAGATTAAAATTAAGACTTTCTTTATAAAACTGTTTAAAAATTATTATACCCATTATTTTCATAGTCAGATCTCGATCTCAAAACGATATTTCATTTTGTGTAAAAGTTCATTCCATAATAATTACGAGAAACACCACGCGCCATCACCAGGGCGTTAATAAATATGTGCGGTGAATCCCCCTAAGCGGCGGGGTCATGCTGACATGAGGATACCCTCAATGGTTTCGTTTTTATGGACGAGTTGAGCATTCAGCACTCAATTCACCGGGAGGCACCCGGCACCGCACACCCATTTACGTAATACGTTGTCCCCCCTATCTGCTGGACAGCAGAGATGTTTGTATACCTTTGGAAAATAAAATAATAGAGGATATTTATGCTGCGCTCATTGTTATTATTTACAGTACCTTTTATGAGTATTGCCGCACACGCCGTAACGTTTGATTATCGTCATGAAACGAACGACAGCGGAGGGAATAATCACAAAGACCGATTGTTAATGTCTCACCGTTTTGCCAGCGGCTTTGGTTTATCACTGGAAGGAAAATGGAAGGGTTCACAAGATAAAGATAAAGCCTTTGATGAAACAGTCAGTAACGGCACTGAAGTCGTCGCCAGTTATGTTCACAAATTTGACAATACTTTCCAGATTGAGCCTGGCTTCTCGCTGGATACCAGTTCCTCGTCAAATAACTACCGTCCTTATTTACGTGGCCGGGTGAACTTAACCGATGATGTCAGTGCGTCCTTGCGTTATCGCCCCTATTTCAAACGTAACTCAAATAATATTGGCACCGCCAAAGACACCAGTGAAAATGGTTATAACCTGACGAGCGTGCTTTCATGGAAGTTCCTGAAAGATTATCAACTGGATTATGAGCTGGATTATAAAAAAGCCAACTCTGCGGGCGTGGTGCTGGCTGATAACGAAAGCTATGACTGGGTCCATGACTTTAAATTGACCTATAAGCTTGATAAAAACTGGTCGCCGTATATGGCCGTCGGTAATGTCTCCGGCAGTAAATTCACGGATGAAAGACAGACGCGCTATCGCGTTGGCGTGAAATACTCTTTCTAACCCTCTCCAGCCAGTATGAATAAGGGTTTTACTAAAACCCTTATTTTATTCACAGGATACGCATGATGATTTCACGAATACTCCTTACGGCGGGTTTACTGAGCCTATGTTTACCGTCTGCCGTCGCGCAGGAGAGCCTGCGCCTGAGCACCGTCAAACAATTCGCGGAGACCGTTTTCGATAAAGCCGGCGATCGTTATGGTCACGCTGTCCCGCTGCTGGCAAACGGCGTTGACCCTCGTACCGGCAAGCAAATGGAATGGATCTTCCCGGATGGCAAAACGGCAGTGCTGTCCAACTTCTCCGCTCAGCAAAACTTGATCCGCGTGCTGGCGGGATTAACCCATCTGACCGGTGAAGCGAAGTACAAGCAGCGTGCCGAAGACAATATTCGCTACTATTTTACCCATTATCAGGACTCCAGCGGGCTGCTGCTGTGGGGTGGGCACCGCTTCGTGGATCTTAAAACGCTCAAGGTGGAAGGCCCCAGCGAAAAAGAGAAAGTTCATGAACTGAAGAATGCGTATCCCTATTATGATTTGATGTTTGAGGTCGACGCGCCGGCTACCGCACGCTTTATTAAAGCTTTCTGGAACGCCCACGTCTATGACTGGAAGATCCTTGAAACCAGCCGTCACGGTGAATATGGCAAAGCCATGGGCACGCTCTGGGAAAGTCAGTTTGAGCAGCAGCCTCCCTTTTTCGCCACGAAAGGGCTGAGTTTCCTCAATGCCGGTAACGACTTGATCTATTCCGCCTCCTTGCTGTACCAGTACGATCGAGACGCCGGGGCGCTGACCTGGGCTAAACGTCTCGCCGAACAGTATGTTTTGCCGCGTGACAAAATCACCGGTCTGGGCGTTTATCAGTTCACTCAGCCTCTTAAACGAGCCGAGACGACCGACGATAGCGATACGCACTCACAATATGGCGATCGTGCTCTTCGCCAGTTTGGGCCTGAACTGGGCCCCACCGCGCTGGAGGGCAACATGCTGCTGAAAGGCAGAACCAGCACGCTCTATTCAGAAAATGCGTTGATGCAGCTGGCGCTGGCGAAATCGTTAGGCCCGGACGGGGAGGATATTAAAAAGTGGACGCTCGACGGGCTGAAAGCCTTTGCCACCTATGCCTACGATCCGCAAAACAATACCTTCCGCCCGATGCTGGCTAACGGCACGGATCTCTCAAATTATGAGCTGAAGCGTGACGGTTATTACGGCAAAAAAGGGAGCGTGCTGAAGGCCTATCCCGCGGGGACCGAATTCTTGCTCTCCTATGCACGGGCCTGGACGCTTGACCCCGATCACGCCATCTGGACGGTGGCGCGAGGAATCGCTAAAGGTCAAGGCCTGGGCGATATCGGTGAACCCGGTGGCGCCAACGCGACGCTAAACCTCGCCACGGATAACCATGAACCTTATGCCATCTTTGCCCTGATCGATCTGTGGCAGGCAACGGGCCAGCAAGCGTATCTGACGCTGGCTGACAGGATTGGTCAGAATATTATTCAGACCCAGCGTGTAAATGGCTTTTTTGTCGACGACCCGCAGGCGGAATATGCCAATATCGATCATATCGCGCCCTATGCCCTGCTTGCGCTTGAAGCAGCCTTCCTTAATAAGCCCGACGCCGTAGCCCCGTTCCTGAATGGCAGTGGTTTCACGGAGGGAGCGTATCTTCTGGCTGACGGAACGGTACGTTATTCCACTCGCGATGATGAACTCTTCAGGCTCAAACCTGGTGAGCAGCTCAAACCGAACGGCAAAAAATAAGACTCTCCCCCATCGCCTGATGGGGGAGTTTTCTTTATGCACGACGCTCCGCCAGCAAACGGCATATCTCGGCGTGCTTCTCCTCGGTAAAGGTAAAGCGAGACATGCACAGCAGGCGAATCACGGAGCCAATCGCCGGGAGCAGACAAATCCCGAAGAACAGCCCTGTTAACACGCCGTCACTTTGCGCCTGCGCCTGAGGCACGTAGCCTATCATCGTCAGGAAGACGCCTATCAACCCGCCGCCCACGGCGACGGACATCTTGCCGGTAAAGGTCTGCCCCGAGAAGGTAATGGCCGCGCAGCGTTTATGCGTGTGATATTCCGCGTATTCAATGGTGTCGGCAATCATCGACGAGGTGAGGATGTTGGTCATCATCACGAACAGCGTGCTCAGGCCCAGCAGGACAAACAGCAGCGTCGTTTGCTGATAGCCTGCAAACCACATCACCAGCCGCACGGCCACATCCAGCCCGCAGAGGATCATAAACAGCTGCCGCTTTTGCATCCTGCGCGTCAGCATCGGCGCAATCAGGCACACCACCGCGGCCAAAATCCCCATAATGCCAATCGCCATTTGCAGGCTGCCATCGCCCAAATTGTAGATAAAGAAGTAGATATAAATACCGTTCGCGACGTTATGGAATACGCAGAAAAAGAACGATAACAGGATAATAAAGAGAGGCTTATTCTGCTGCAGGTTATGGAACGTATCGCGTATCGTCACCTTCTCCGGGCTGGGCGGTACGCGCTCTTTAATCTGGACAAAGCCATTTATCATCAACGGCAGGCCGACCATCATCATCACCAGCGCCGCCATAAAATAGCCTTTGTCATCACTGTACTGCGCAAAAAAGGCCGCCAGTTTGGGGAAGAAAATATTGGCACAGGCAATACCCGCGTTCACGCCCAGCATCGCTGCCGTGACCGCCCGGGTACGCTGGCCTGAATCACTGGTCATCACCGATGACATCGACCAGAACGGGATATCGGATATGGCGTACAGCGTTCCCCACAGGATGTAGGTCACCCCGGCATAGAGAATTTTGGTGGTCATGTCCGCTTCAATTTTATAAAACGCCAGCAGCGTAACGCCGGTGATCAGCAGCGGGGCAATCAGCAAAAAGTGACGAAACTTACCGAACCTGCTGTTAATAGTATCCATAAAGCTGGCAAACAGCGGATCGTGAACCGCATCCCAGACGCGGGCGATCAGAAATATGGAGCTGGCGGCGAGCGCCGAAATCCCCAGCACGTCGGTGTAAAAATAGTTAATGAATGAACCCACCAAACCAAAGCTAAAACACTGACCTAAACCATAACCAAAATAGGACCATAACTCGCGAGACGGTATTTTCATTGTCGTTGCCATAGGGTGTACCTTGCTGCCCGGCGGTGAACCGCCGGGTCGTTATTATTAGCCACACGTTTTCGGGGCGATTTTACGCAGGTGACGAAGCAGAGCGATCTCGTTGCGCGAGAACGGGATGCCATTTTCTTCAAAAACATCGTGGAACCACAAACGGCAGTAGTCGGTGGACTCTTTCATCACCACCGGCCAGGGGAGCCAGGTCTGCGTTTTACCGCGCACCAGCCCCCATTGATACGGCGCAACCTTCGCCATGTACATCAGCGGCAGTTGCTCTTCCATGGTGCCGCCCACATGGCGCGCCAGCCATTCGGTGCAAAAAATGGGGCGGCCCAGCGTCTGAAGATGCTGGATAATCGCCGTCATTCGCGCCGTGTGGGTGTAAGCGTGATAGCTCACCACGTCTGACAGGGCCAGCGCGGTTTGATCCAGCGGATGCTGATAAAAGGTTTCGTCTTCCACTTCTGCGGGTAATCGCCACGCGCAGACGGTCAGCGGTTGCTCAGGGTCTTCATCGCGGACCCATTGGAACGCTAGCTTCATCAACTCATGGGCATAGCTTTCCAGCTTTTCGTCGTACAACACCTCTTCGGTCCCGGTTGCAAAAATGCCCCGGTTGCCTGGTTCGTTGTAGAGGTCCCACAACAATACGCGTTTATCGTCGCGGAACTGGCGGACAACGTCGCGGATATAACGCTCAACCTGCGGCCAGGCGTCGCGATCGCACACTTTATCGCGCCCGGGGCTGGCCGCCGCCTGGCTATTATGCTTGCCCGGCACCGGCGGTTTTTGCGGCCCCAGATAGGGTTCATCCCCCGAGAAGCCGCAGTCGTCCATCAGCGTCAGCATGGTGCTAAAGCCATGGCGATCGGCGAGGTGCAGAAAATGGTCGATACGCGCCATTAAACCGTCACGGTCAGCCTCCCAGACGATAAATGGCAGGTTGATACGCAGGGTGTTATAGCCTGCGTCTGCCGCCCAGCCCAGCTCACGGTCGATGGTGCCGGCATCGAAGGTCTCTTTCTGCCAGATATCCGTCCAGTTCACCGCCGTTGACGGCAAATAGTTAAACCCACATAACCAACCTTTTTGCTGATACCAGGCCTGCGCCTGTTCCTTGCTCCACTGCGCTTTCATTAGCCGTCCTCTTACTGATAATATTTAGCTAATAAATATTAGTTGCGATAAAAATGAGCAAATCCTTGCGTTCAGAAAAGCGACGCCTCTCACAGAGTTGACGCATGTCTGAAGAAGAAACGTGATCGACGGCGCTTTAACAGGCAGTTAAGGTATGATGCGATTTCGCAAAAGGGAGAGGACGGATGAAGCGGAAAAATAAAGTCACGATGAATGATATTGCGCGGGCGGCGGGCGTGTCGCAGGCGACGGTATCGCTGGTGTTAAACCAGTCCCGCAACATCAAGCTCAGCGATGAGACCCGCCAGCGCGTGATCGCCGTGGCTAACGAACTGGGCTATGACCGCTTATCGCCTTTGCATGCCCCGCGCAATCAGGATGAGGTGGCGCTGCTGCTAAGCTCCCTGCAAAGCTACGATCCTTTTATCGATGCGATAAGCCAGGCGCGAGAAGCCGCCTGGCGCAATGAGGCGATGCTCACCGTCTATGAGTACGGGGACGACGTGGCGCTGGCGTTAAACATCATTCGTCAGCTTGAGAAACGCAACTGCGTGGGGATCATCCTCGCCTCCCCCGTCACTACTCTGGTGGACATGACCGATTTCCAGGACTGCACTCGCCTGCCGCTGGTGTTGCTGAATCAGCGCGATCCCGATTCCCCCCTGCTCCCGTCGTTTGTGCCAGACGATTATGCCAACGCCTTTCAGGTCACCCGGCATTTGATTGCCTGCGGCGCAACGCGCATTGCGCACATCACCGGCGAAAGCTGGATGGAAGCGTCCCGTCAACGGCTGGCGGGGTATCAGGCCGCGCTGCAACAGGCCGGGCTGGCCCTTGATGAGAGCCTGGTCCGCCAGACCAACTGGCAGTTTAGCGAGTCCTTCACGGCTACCGAGTCTTTGCTGCAGCTTCACGCGCGCCCGGATGCCATCTTCTGCGCCAGCGACTGGCTGGCGATTGGCTGCTATCAGGCGCTGGCGGTGAACGGCATTCGCATCCCGCAGGATATGCTGCTGGCGGGCTACGACGACCAGAAGATCTCCGAGCAGCTCACCCCCGCGCTCACCAGCGTTCAACTGCCCTACAGCGAACTGGGACGGCTGGCGGTGGAATATCTTTGCAACCAGGAGGACGCCGCCACGCACGTCACGCTGGCGGGCAGGTTAAAAGTGCGGGCATCAAGCACGCGTTAACCCTTATCAGCGGTAAACATCATTCCCGCATAGGGCTTTTCCCGGCACGCCGCCAGCCGCGCGGCAAGATTGCCCACGTGCAGCTCCAGCTTGTGTCCGTCCGGATCGAGAAAATAGAACGACGCGCCTTCGCTTTTGTTCTGCTTCCAGACGGTAACCCCCGCCTGTTCCAGCTTATACGAAAACGGTGCAAAATCTTCCGCCGCAACGCTAAAGGCGTAATGGGTGTAGTCGCTCTCCTGTGGCGGCACAGCGCGTCGCGTCTCATCGCAGGACAAACATATCCACAGCTCGCCGCAGGTGAGGTACGCGCCTGTCTCCCAGCGGGCGTGAAGCGGAAGGCCCAGAGTGTCGTGCCAGAAGGAGAGACTTTTTTGTAGATCGCTGACGGCGAGCGTCAGGTGGTTGAGTGATTGCAGCATACTGTGCCCTTTTGTTTTTCGCGCCAGTCGTGATACGTTAACCTTATGAACATAAACCACGCCGACCTCACCGTAAACCGTTGGTGGCTGCCTTCTTAAAGGCGGCATGGAATCGTTTTACCCATATTCAGATAGCCGCCGAAAGGCGGCTTTCACATTTCTAAGACCCCTTTCGGCTTTTCAACCTTAAGGAGTTTGTATGAGCGCTCAACCCACTATCCTTACCGGCGACCGTCCAACTGGTCCGCTGCATCTGGGCCATTACGTTGGTTCGCTGCGCCAGCGCGTGTCGCTTCAGCACACCCATAACCAGTTTGTCCTCATCGCCGACCTGCAGGGGCTGACCGACAACGGCAGCAACCCGCAAAAAATCCGCGACAACATCCCCGAGGTGTTGGCCGACTATCTCGCTGCCGGAATCGACCCTGACCTGACCACAATCTGCCTGCAATCCGCCCTGCCCGCCCTCGCCGAGCTGACGATGCTCTACATGAATATCGTCACCGTCGCCCGCGTCGAGCGTAATCCGACGGTGAAAAACGAGATTACCCAGAAAGGATTTTCCCGTGCGCTCCCCGTCGGGTTTATGGTCTATCCCATCAGCCAGGCGGCAGACATCACCGCGTTCAACGCCGAATGCGTGCCCGTCGGCGATGACCAGCTGCCGATGATTGAGCAGACCAACGAGATTGTGCACAAGATGAACAGCCTGCTGCCCGCCCCCGTACTGCGCCACTGCAAAGCAATGCTGAGCGACACCAGCCGCCTGCCTGGCATCGACGGCGGCGCCAAAATGTCGAAATCGCTCGGCAACACGTTGCACCTTTCAGCCAGCGAAGAGACCATCCACCGTGCGGTCAGCGCGATGTACACCGACCCGAACCACCTGAAGGTGAGCGACCCGGGGCAGATTGAAGGGAACGTGGTGTTTACGTATCTCGATGCGTTTCATCCGGATAAAGCGAAAGTGGCCGCGATGAAGGCGCATTATCAGGCGGGCGGACTCGGCGACCGGACGTGCAAGAACGAGCTGGAGGCGTGTTTGCAGGAGCTGATTGCGCCGATGCGGGAACGCCGGGCGATGTATATCCGTGACAGGGGGGAGTTGATGGCCATGCTCAAGCGCGGCACGGAACGGGCGCAGACGGTGACGCAAGGGACGTTGCGGGAGGTGAAAATGGGGCTGGGGGTACCGGTGTTTTGAGTATGTGAGTTGATTGAGATTGCGTGTGTATGGCAAAAGGTGGGCAAGAGAATGCGAACTGGCAGGCCGCAAACCGACTACCTTTTGATCGTCACTCCTTCAAACGTCATGGAGACTGTATGCAAAACGCATTTTACTGGATAAACGAACCAGCCGAATGGCATCGCGAGAACAACACGTTATCGGTCGTGACAGACGATCACACCGATTTCTGGCGCCATACGTGGTACGGATTCGAGCGTTTCTCGGGCCACATCTACGCGACGGACGCGGCGGGAGATTTCACATTTCAGACTAAAATTCGCGCTGATTTCAGCACGCTCTATGACCAGGCGGGAATCATGCTGATGTCCGACGAGCAACACTGGCTCAAGGCCGGGATTGAATACAATGATGGCGCGCCGGCCATTGGCAGCGTACTGACGTTACAGGCATCCGACTGGGCAACCGGTATCTTCCCGGGTAACCCCCGGGAGTTCTGGCTTCGCCTGACCCGCAAGGGAGACGCGTTGCGGTTACAGTACTCAGCAGACGGGCTGTCGTGGCCTTTGCTGCGTTTATGCCATTTTCCGTCGGGGCCCGTGAAAGTCGGTGTCATGTGCTGCACGCCTGAACGCAGCGGCTTAGCCGTCGAGTTTAGTGATTTCAGTCTCGCTCCGGCCATGGATAAAGCGCTGCACGATCTCAGCTGATTTACATCGCGCCATCCGGTTCTGTGATCCGTTGATGGCGCTGGCTGAGTTTCCTGGTCGGACTGTTTTTCAAAGCGCCGAAATCGAATGCGGACACCGTTACCCTTATGGGCAGTCGTTACACTACCGAGAATGGCATGTGCAATCGCTTTCGCCGCTATGTCGTCATTCATGCCCGCATGGTGGCCGATGCTGTTCGTCAGTACCGGTGCTGAAGCCCCCGCCTGGATGCCGCGCTGCACAGGAAGCCAGCGCCATCGCCGCATCAGCAGCGTAGTCCGCCGAGCCTAATGCCACATCACCACTTTCAGCAAGTGCATTAATAATGCCGTTAGCAGTGGCAGATGTTGTACCTTTATCCAGCTTTTCCCTGACCTGATTTTTCAGGGATTCAGCAGCCTCCTTCGCTGCTTCACGAGCTTTGTCACCGCTCAGGGAGTTATTCTCAGCCGCATTCTTACCAAATGGTTGAATGCGTTCATGGTGAAACCGTAAAGCTCAATAGCACTACCAGTAACACCCAGGATAAGTCCCAACACAGAGGGATACAATAGTCCATTAATTTTACTTAATGCCTCATTCTCACAGTAATAACACAATCCAGACTCTTTGTTTTTTTCTAATTTTTTAAATTTTATACATTCTATTTTTCATGCATGTTGTGGCGATAACATTTAGTTTTTTACCCCCCTCATGAGTGGGGGTTTTTGCTAGTTTCACTCAGGATCGGAAGGTGGCCTTTTACGAGCGTTAAATTTGTCTATCAGATTAAAGACTATTGCGGCCAGTGTAATCGCTATTCCTGCTATACATCCAAAAACAATAGCTCTCTTTATTTGCCCATCAGGAATCAAAAAATAACCATTCTTAATGTATATAATGAACGATGCTCCAGCCCCTAAAATAAAGCAAAGCAATATGCAGAAAGCACAAGAGTAAATTAGCAATTTAATATATGCGATCATTTTTGATCCACCTTTTCTTTTTCAGAGGCCTTTTGCGCTGTCGGTGCATTTAAGAGATCCTTTGTGTACCCCCCCAAAAATTCTGTTCCGAGTGAACCTATAGCATCAAATACGAATCCAGGTACTTCCTTTCCTGTCAGCGAACTAACAACATTTGGTGCGTATTCACCAAATCCCCATCCAAGTCCAGCACCACCTGCGGCGATGCCAATAGATCCAATATCAGGTCCATCGCTAAACACCGCACCTCCAGCTGCCATACCGACGTTCTGCCAGACACCACGCCCCGGAGCCAGAGCCCCTGTAATGCCTGCCGAGATGCTTCCCTTGTAATCCCAGTTCTTATTTTCATTTCCCTGTTGACTCAGATCGAACCACTGATAAGAACCATTAGCGATTTCCGCGAGAACTGCGCCACCCACTACTTTACCTACCGATGCCGCTGGACCTAAATAGCCGGCACCTGCTATCAGTACGCCATCTTTGTAACCGTCAACGATCACTTTAGCAATATTAGCACCTTCAGGCAGGTCGCCTTTCACCAGTTTATCTATTCCGGCCTGAGTTTGTTCCGGTATCAGATTATTGTCCTGAGCATACTGATTCCACGAAGCAACCGCCTGGCCGTAATTCATCATTCCTGATGGTAGGCTCAGCGCATTATTCTCAACACTATTCTTACCTGCACTCGCCCCAGCAGCTGCATCAGCAGCGTTCCCACCTGCAATGCCACCGGCCATACCGGCTGAAATTGTTGCCAGCGTGCTCACGGTCTGCTTTTGGTCTTCCGTCAGCTTCGACGGGTCTGTGTCCGGATAGAGCTGTCTGGCAATCGCTGTCGCAACCAGTTCGCCGGAAGCGGCGCCCACTGCGCCTGCTGCGGCACTGTTACCCTGAAGGGCTGCGGTTACGCCGCCAAGGATGGCATGGGCAATCGCTTTTGCCGCCTCGTCGTCATTAATGCCTACAAGGTGTCCGATGATGTTCGCCAGTTCCGGGGCGGAAGCCCCCGCCAGCGCACCCGCAATATTACCGCCCGCCAGTCCCTGGAGTGCTGCCGTGGCCGCCTGGATACCGCGCTGCATGTCGCTGCCGGTGCCGTACTCCGCTATTTTTTCTTTGTAAGCCTGAGTGTTACGCAGACCCGCAAGATAGTCCTGACGTTGTGCCTCTGTCGCATTTGCGGGGGAGTGTAGCACCGGATTCTTTCTGAGCCGCCTTCAGCACGTTCAGCTCACCCTGCGGCTACCGCCCAGCCATGGCTTTCCGGCTTGCACACCCCGCATCGTAGCAGCCTGAGGAGTTTCCGGGGGCACTGAACGATACCGGCGATATTCCGGTGATCAAGCGTGACCGCTATGATTACCTGATCAGAAGTGAATGACGGCTTAAAAGTAAAATCCCGGCTCGATGTCCGGAATTTTTAATTGTTAATAGAAATCTGGAACTATGTGGCCTTCAGCCTTCAGGATCTCAAGAAATCGATTATACGCGTTCTCATCTCGCTCTATTATATCATCCAGTAATCTTTCTTTTATCAAAGCCCAATGCTGAATACTCTTTCCATTATTTTCAAAGTAAACTGCATGAAAATTTATTTCTGATTCAATTATAGACACTTGGCTTGCTCTATATGCAAGTAAACCACCATAGTTTTTTGGAAGGCCATAGAAATAAGTCTCATCACCAAACCAATAAATAGCAAAAACATCTATAACAGTCCCGTCCAGCTCTTTTATTTTCATTTGATCTGACCTTTAATATTATTAATTACATCTGCCGGATTAGTGTTAACCCTCTGAGGAGTATCAATTTTCATATCGTAGGCTTTACCTGTAGCAGAGTTATACTGATAATGAATAGTGATTGATTCACCCTTAGCATTTTTCTGCACCACCTGCATTTTTTGGAATCCTGCGCTGACTGGGAAACGAGGATCATTATTCATGCCGAGCAATTTTTCACCAGCTGCCGGATTTTCCTTCACCTGATTCCACACTATTTGTTCATTCAGATCCCTTGGGATTGCTGATTGTTTGCCCGGTTTGGCCGTCGATATTTTCTCAGCCGCTTTAATAATGACTTTGTTGTCAATGATATTAACGGCTTTTCCAGCCAGTGCCAAAGCCCGTTCAGCCGGAATAGAAGACAGCAGAGCCAGGGCATAGTCTTTTGCATCTTCTGCTGATAGCAGTGCCATGACCGTATCCGTTCCTGGATTGTTTTCCAGAATCGCTTTAATAATGTCAGCACCTTCCGGCAGGTCACCTTTGACCATCCGTTCCATATCAGCTTTGACCTGCTCAGGTGGCAGGTTGTTATCCTGAGCATATTGCGCGTATGACTGTACAGACTGACCATAGTCAATCATTCCTTTCGGTAAAGTCAGCGAGTTATTCTCAGCCGCATTCTTCCCTGCACTGGCCCCGGCCGCCGCACCAGCCGTATTTCCTCCGGCAATCCCACCAGCTATACCCGCTGAAACAGACGCCAGCGCACTCACGGTCTGCTTTTGGTCTTCCGTCAGCTTCGACGGGTCTGCGTCCGGATAGAGCTGTCTGGCAATCGCTGTCGCAACCAGTTCGCCGGAAGCGGCGCCCACTGCGCCTGCCGCGGCACTGTTGCCCTGAAGAGCTGCGGTTACGCCGCCGAGGATGGCATGGGCAATCGCTTTTGCCGCCTCGTCGTCATTAATGCCTGCACGGTGTCCGATGATGTTCGCCAGTTCCGGGGCTGAAGCCCCCGCCAGCGCACCCGCAATATTACCGCCCGCCAGTCCCTGGAATGCTGCCGTGGCCGCCTGGATGCCGCGCTGCATGTCGCTGCCAGTGCCGTATTTGGCCTGCTCTTGTTTGTATTCCGGAGTATCACGTAGAGCCGACAGGTACGCCTGACGTTGTTCCTCTGTCGCGTTCGCCGGAAGTGCATCGTATTTTTCCTGAGCCGCCTTCAACGCGTTCAGCTCACCCTGCGTTTTGGCAATATCCGCTACCTGACTGCCAATATCGCTGATCATCCCGATTTCATTCAGCCGGTTCTGCTCTTTCTCCTTGTCGAAGATGGGGCTGATGCTGTCATTGGCATGCACGGGGTCGCGGCTCAGCCCGGCAATGTCCTGCTGCTGGTTATCCTTATCACGAATGGTGACAGAGCCCTCTGCCACGGCGGCCTGGGTCGTTCCTTCCGCATGCCCGCTGTTACCTGCTGCGGAGATCATCCCGCCCGGCATGTTGCCCTGGGATTTTTCCCCGAAGCTGCCGCCGCCGCTCAGGCTGATACCGGAGTGCGAGGTTTTGAAGTCGGCTTCGTTGTGGATGTCGCTGAAGCCCAGCGTCCCGGTATCGAGGCTGTTTTTGTCCGCTGTGGCGGTGGAGGCGATAACCGCGCCATCAAGCTGGGTATGGTGACCCACCGTGATATCGAAACCTCCGTTCCCGGCGTACAGCCCGGTTTGTTCTGCCACGGAATCAAAGCGGCTCTTCATCTTATCCTGGCTGGCGTTGATGTAGCCTGAACCGGACATAGTACCAAAGGTGAAGCTGCCCCCTGCTGCGACGCTGCTCTGCTTGCTGTCGTAGTCGTTATTATTCTGCTGGCTGCCCATCAGCAGATCGTGCCCGACATCCGCCACGATTTTATTGCCATTCACCTGGGCGCCGTTGAGCACGGTGTCGTGCCCGCTTGTGAGGGTGACGGTTTTACCGCTGTCGAGGGTGGTTTCGGTCCAGTCGGTGCCGTTGCCTTTATCTTTGCCATGCGCCGCGTTGACGTTGGCGAATACGCTGATACCCGCGCCGTTATCCCCGCCCCCGATGCTCACGCCCACGCCGCCACCGCTGCTGCTGTTCTTGCCGCTGGTTTTTTGGGTGTTCGCCGCGCCCGACAGCAAAATATCGTTCTGCGCATCCAGCACGGTGTCGCCACCGGCTTTCAGCTGGCTGCCGGCAATCACGATGTCGCCGCTGTTCGCGCCTTTGTTTTTGCCGCTCGCGGTGATGGACAGGTTATTACCTGCATTCAGCGTGCTGCCCGCCACCGCATCACTTTCGGCGTGCTGTTGTGATTTTGACTTCTGGGTCGTCAGTGAGAGGCTGACTCCCAGAGCGTTCGGATCGCCGGTGGTTGCCGCCATATCGGTTGCCTGCCCGGCCTGCACACCGGACAGCACCGTTTTGGTCGCCTGAAGGGCTTTCAGCCGTCCGTCACTTTGCTCTTTGGTGTCCTGCGCTGCGGTGACAGCATTGTTCACTGCGCTGCCGACCGTGCCGGAAAGCGCCACCGTCAGCCCGCTTTTCTTCTGTTCGAAGGTTTCATCGCGGGTACGCTTGTCGTGCCCTGGCTCGATGATGACGCTGTTGCCGCTGAGGCTTAAATCCTTCGCGGCGATAAGATCTGCGCCGCCGATATGGGCCTGATTGCCTGCGGCAATGTCCACGCTACCGCCCGTCGAGCCCACGGTACTGAAGCTCTGACTCTGGGTGGTCCCTTTCTCACGCAGATCGTGGGTACTTTTACTGCTGCCAATGGTGAAACCAATCCCGCCGGTCCCCATCAGGCCTGATTTTTTCTCTTCCTTAAAGCGCCACGACGTATCGCTATTGGTGGCAGCCACGATATCAACGTTGTTGCCTGCTTTAAGCCGGACATCGCCATCACCCGCTACAGCCGAACCTGACACCAGCAGATTATTACCTGCCGAGACCGACACGTTATCACCACTCAGCAGGGTGCCCGCTTCACGCGTGGCGCTGTTCTCCTCAATAGTGTGGGTCGTTTTCTTACTGAGGAAACCGCTTTTGGTTTTGGTCTGCTCTTTGAAGTAATAGTCGCTTTCGGTGGCGGTATTGAGATTAACATCACGTCCCGCCGCTACGCCAATGTCGCCTTTCGTGGTTACCTGCGCGGCTTCGGTTGTTACGTCACGTCCGGCGATAATAGTGGTATCACCGCCGCTGGCGATCTCGGTCCCCTGCTGGCGTACCGACTCGTTAATCACCGTTTTCTTGCTCGCTTTATAGCTGTCGCCCTGGGTGGTTGCCTCCGCGGCAAGATTCACGTCGCGGCCGGCCTGCAGCCCAACGTTGTTCTCCGCAGCCAGTGCGGCAGCCTGAGCATTGATATCCTGTCCGGCTTTCAGGACCAGATTATCGCCCGCCGAAATCGTGGTGCGATCGAGTCCCGTGCTGTGGGACTCGCTTTTCCCCTGACGACTGCTTTCGCTGGTACTGGCTGCGTTCAGATTGAGGTTGTTACCCGCGCTTAATCCTGCGCTGCCGCCCGCGTTGAGATCGCTGGCGCTCAAATCGAGATCGTGCCCGGCATTCATCACCAGATTTCCCCCGGCGGTGACGGTACTTCCCTGGTACGTCACGGATGATCGGCTGGTTTTCGCCTGACTTGAGCTGTACGCGTCGTTTATCTGATTCGCATTAACGGCTATATCGCCCCACGCGTTCAGCAGCATATCGCCACCAGATGCCAGCCCCGCACCGGTGATGGTGATATTTTTCCCCGCCCCGAGTGAAAGGCCATCCTGCGCGGTAATCGATGCCGTATTGCCCAAGATCGTGTCCTTCAGGCTGATGTTGCTGTACTTCCCTTTGGCGTTGATATCGATCTGTTCAACCTGCGTCAGGTTGTTAATGCTGCCGTCCAGACTTTCAAGCTGAACCGTTTTGCCATTGATGGCCGAACTGATGTTATTGATATCACCGATAGCGCTGAGATTGAGATCGCCGCCTGCATTCATCAGGCCATTGTTGAGGTTACTGATGCTGTTCTGGCTGTCGAGCGTCAGATTATTCTTCGCCAGCAGTGAACTGCCGCTGTTAGTGATACTCCCGCTCTTCAGCGTGACGTTGTTGCCCGCGATAACGCTGCCGTTGTTGACGGTGACGTCCTTCGGCGACAGGTAGAGTTTCGGCACCATCACCGTTTCACCGTTGATGGTCGCTTTTTCCCACCACAGGAGGCTGTGGTCGAGTGCGGCAATTTGATCTGCTGACAGCGACACACCAAACTGCAGGCCCAGCGATTGCTGCGCCGCTGCGGCGTTATCCATCAGATAGCGCATCTGATCCAGATCGGAGCCGATACCGTTCAGGTAACGGTTACCGGTCTGGTTGAGCATTACGTTTGAAACATACCGGGTATCAAACGCCGCATCACCCAGGAAGCGGTAATCATAATCCGGATTGAGATTCAGACGGCCCAACATATATGACGAACCGAGGAACTGCTTTTCGTCGGTAAAGGCGACACGCGTCTCCTGCTGCGGCTGTGAAGTCGGTTTGACGCCAAGCATCGCATTCAAATCGTTAAACAGCGCTGGATCGAGCTGCCCGAGCGTGTTCAGTTTAGGGTTAACGCTGATCAGATACGGGCTTTTTGGATTATCGGAGACGACGAAATAGCCATTGTCTCCCGACGGCAGGGGATAAGCGCTGGTATCTACGCGCTGAGCCTGATGCTCACCTCCGTTGCTGCCTTTGACCTGACTGAGATCGGCTGCGCTGACGCCTGCATTGACCAGTTCGCTGGCTTTACCGAGATTAGCTTTGTCTTTTTGCGTGGTGGAAATCGAACTGAGAGCTGCGTTTTCTGCACCACTGCTATCCAGTGCTCCACCGCCGTTGAGCTGTTGCAGGGCATCCTGCAACTGGTCGTTCCACTGCGGTGAATTCACCGCCACGGTCCCGGTATTCGCCAGGCTCTGCTTTTGAACTCCACTGCCGAGGGTCTGATTGCTGAGCGAGTTCAGCGTTGGCGTGGAGATGACATGACTGACACCCCCCGCGTTGGCGGTGGTATTTGTATTACTGATGTTGCTGGTGAAGTTAGCGGTGACGTTGCCACCTGCCTGGATGACGGCGCGGTATACGTTACCCGCCTCGAACGACGTATCATGACCGCTTAAAGCAAAAGTAACAGTATCATTTTTAAAACTAAGGTTTTTGCCTTCAGACAACTGGTTCGTAGCATACTTTGGCTTCACATTGTTTGTTTTTGAAGCATAGGTATAAACCAGATACTCGTTTTGAACACCATCTTGCCAGCTTTGATTATTGAGTATGTTTCCTGTCAGATTTATATTTTGTTCAGCAATAATATTACTCGCGTGGTTATCAAGAGTATTTGCCTGAAAATCAATATTACGTCCAGATTGAATGCGCGCCGGAGCATTATTCTCGCCAGTAATAGTTGTTAATTTACTGGAAAGCAGGAATTTCTGAGTAGCAGACGCCTCAAAGGGAGCGTAGTAATAACGCATTGCCTCGTGATAATTACATCCACCATTTTGCCCACCACTACAGCTCCCGGTTTCCCATCGCTCTAGTTTTGAATAATAGCCGTAACTACCCTCAGTCAAAGCTGAAATCGGAACCTCTATAAATGACTCACCCGTCATCCAGCTTTCCGTAGGGACCGGGTGATTTTCAGTAGTGACTTCCATTCCTTCACGTTGATTAAGGAGATGACCAGTCCTGATCGTAATATCACCGTCCTGCGTCTCAATATTCCCTGAGGTATTCACCACCTGGCTATTGGCATTCCCGGCAGCATCCCGCTGCATCCACAGGTTATTACCCGCCATGATGTCGCCACGCTGGTTGGTAATGTTGTCGGCATAGAGCGCCAGATTGTTCGCTGCATACAGCAGCGCCGTATTGATGATAGAGCCTGGCGCGTTCAGGGTCAGTGAGCCGCGCGTGCCGGTAAACCCGTCAACCGTGATATTGCCACGGCTGGTGACGTTGATATCCCCGCCCCCCTGCACTGACCCTGCCGCATTCAGCGCTACGGCGCTGCCGGTGAAGGTGCTGGCGCCCGTACCGGTGGTAATTTGTCCGTTGTTAATCAGTTGCCCGGCGGCATTCAGATTCACCGCCTGCCCCTGCAGCACACTCTGGTTGTCTAAGGTTCCGCCACTGTTGATGGTCAGGGTTTTCCCGGCAGCCACAGCGGTTTTAGTGGTAAACGCGTTCGCCAGCTCCAGGGTCAGATTACCCAGTGACACCAGTTGGCCGACGACATCCAGCCCTTTACTTTGAAGCCACAGGTCGCCGCCGCTCAGCAGCTTACCGCCTGCGCTTTGGGTCACCTGGTCGGCGCTAACGTTCAGTTGGGTGTTGCCCAGCAGCGTCCCGCTGTTGGTCAGCAGGTTGTAGTTGACCGTCAGCTGGCCCGCCTGAGCAGTGCCCTGGTTGTTAAATGTTGTGCCGGTCAGCGTGGCGCGATCTGCAACCCACGTTCCGCCACTGGTGGCATTAGCCGCATTCAGGATCAGATCGGTGGCCTGTAACCAGCCCGTACCGCTGTACTGCGGCGTACCGAGTGTCAGACGGGCGCCGGAGAGCAATTTACCGTCGTTACGCGCCTGCGAGGTTGCGGTCAAACGCGTTTCGCCCCCGCCCTGAATCAGGCCGTAATTAAACAGCGCGGGTGTCGTCACCGTCAGGCCACCCCGGCTGACGATTTCGCCAGCGGAATTATTGGTCAGCGTTCCGCTGAGCCTCAGGTCCGCGCCATTGTCGCCCTGCAAACGTCCATTATTGGTCAGCGCGCCCGTGGTGATGCCGAGCGTTGCGCCCTGAATTTTGCCCTCGCTGGCCACCGATGCGGCGCTGATGTTCAGCGCACCGCCGGTCAGCATCGTCCCGCTCGCCTGCTGACTAACGGCCCCTGTCTGACTGAGCGTCAGGCCATTAACCCCGCTGATGGCGCCGCTGTTGCTGAGTGAGCCTCCTTTCAGCGTCAGGTTTTTCGCTGCCCATTGCCCCTGGTTCGTCAAGGCTGCGGCCTGCAGCGTGGCTGTACCCAGCGCGGTGATTTTACTGTCGACGCCGGAAGTGAGCGTATCTGCCAGGATCATCTGCAGTGCATCAGCACTCTGCACAGCCCCGCTGTTCACCAGCGACCGGGCGTTAAGAAGAATGTTTTGCCCCTGCCAGCTGCCTGCGTTGGTGACCGTGCCGGAGGTGACTGCAAGCGTCCCCTGGGTGAGGAGTTTTCCGCCCGCGCCGTTGATCAGTTCCTGCTGTGGCACCGCCATCGCCATGCGTGCCATCAGCCGCTGCTGCGCCTGCAGCGTCAGGCTCTCCAGGCCGGTTAAGGTTCCCTGGTTATTGACGCTGTTCTGCGCAAGCGTCAGGGTTTTGCCCTGTACCGTTCCGCTGTTTTTAAGCACATCACCGCCCAGCGTCACGTCACCTTCGCTGAGAAGCTGGCCCCGGTTATCCAGGGTCTGCGCGTTGATATCGGCCGCGCCTGCGCTCATCAATGAACCGGTCGAGGTGAGCGTACCAGCGGTGTTCACCGTTAATACGTCCTGACTGAGCAGCGACCCGCCGTGCGTCCAGCCCGTCGCGCTGACCTCCACCCCATTCCCCTGGAGTGTCCCCTGCGTGGACAGCTGTCCGGCATCCAGCGACAGCAAGCCGCCCGTGAGCGTCCGTGACGCAGTGCCGGTGGTCAGCGTATCGCCGGTGACCGTCAGCCCCCGGGTCCCCTGCCAGAGCCCGCTGTTATTAAGATCGCGGGCGCTGAGCGACAATGTGCCGCTCATGATGCGTCCCGGATTGGTCAGCACGTCGGCGGAGAGTGTCGTGGTGCCGCCACTCTGTATCAGCCCGGTATTGCTTATCGCCCCGCTGAACGTACCGGTTAACCCTGCCAGTCCGTTAAGGGTGCCACTGTTGGTGAGGGTGGCGCCCGTCATTTTCACCGTTGAGCCCTGAAGCGTACCGGCGCTGGTAAGCTGTCCACCGTTCAGAATCAACCCGCCGCCGGAAAGCCATGTTCCGCTCAGTTCGTTGATAAAGCGGTCGGCCGTCACTTCAATGGCGTTGCTCCCCTGGACCAGGCCGCTGTTATGCCATTCCGTGCCTGTCAGCGTCAGCGTTTTACCGGCCACCGTACCGTTATTACTGCCCGTGGTTGCACTGAGCGTTGCGTTCTCAAGGGCGACCAGATTGCCCTGGTTGGTCAGCGCGTTGTCCAGCGCGATATTCAGATCCTTCGCCTGAATATCGCCCCGGTTAATCAGGTCCTGGCTCCGCAGGGTTAACCCCTCGTTCACCAGCAATAAACCGGCGTTATCCAGATGGTCGAGCGTCAGATCCAGCCCACTGCCGCTCACCACCTGCCCGGTGTGACTGTTCACTAACGTGCGGGTGGTGAGATCCAGACTATCGTTACCCTGCACCATACCGGTGTTGGTGAGCTGAAGCGCGTTCAGCGTCAACGCTTTCCCTGCCAGTTTCCCGTCGTTAAAGAGTTGCCCTGCCGTCAGCGTAAACCGATCCTGACTGAGTAACGCCCCGGTGTTATCCAGCCTGCCGGTGCTTGTCAGCGTCAACGCATCCAGCGCCTGTACCGCGCCGTGGTTAGCCAGCGTCTGCGCGTCCAGCGAGGTGTTGCGCCCCTGGATAGCCCCGTCACTGAGGATATTTTTCCCGGTCAGCGTCAAGGTATCGCCGCCCGTCACCTGCCCCTGAGACTGGTTAACGAAGGTATTACCCGACCAGGTCAGCGTGTTGCTGCCCTGCAGAAGACCGCTGTTCTGCAAATCGCCCTGCAGCGTGAGCACTTTTGCCAGCAACTGGTTTCGGTTATCCGTACTGGCGGCCTTCACGTCCACCTTTTGCTGACTCAATATTTTGCCGCTGTTGGTCAGCGCACCGTTCAGCGTGGCGGTAATGCCGTCCTCACCCAGTGCGTTGCCGCTGTTTATCCAGTCACCGGTGGCGAGATTGAGCGTTTTGCCCTGCAGTAAGCCCGCATTTGTGAGCGTGGTATTACGCAGCGCCAGGGCGCCGCCGGATAACAGCATGCCCGTTTGCTGGTTGGTGAGCTGCGTGCCCGTTGCCGTCAGAGAACGCGTTCCCTGCAGCGTACCGCCGTTGGCGATCGCCGCGCTCGTCAGCTGCAAATCAGTGCCAGCGATGAGCCCGGCGTTATTCAGTTCGGGTGCGGTCACGGTGACGCCGTCCCGGCCAATGATCCGTCCGTCCGCGCCGTTAGTGGCCTGGCGGGTCAGGTTCAGCAACAACGTGGTGGCACTGAGCTCGCCGGAGTTGGTAAGCGCTCCCCCCTGAAGATCCAGTGCGCCATTGCTGTGCAGCACACCGCTGTTTGACACCGACGCGGCATCAAGCGTCAGGGCGTGGTTGCCCTGCACCTCTCCGGCATTTTGCAGGTCGCCCGAGGCTATCTGCACGCTGTCGGCAGCCATCAGACCGCTGTTGTTCAGCGTTGCGCCATTAAGGATGAGGGTTTTATCAGCCAGCAGTCGCCCCGTCCCGAGGTTGTTCACGCTGCGATAATCGCTGCGCAGACTGACGCCGTTAATTTCCCCCTGGCTTGTCAGCGTATCGCCCTTCAGCCATAGCGCACCATCCGTCGTGATAAGGCCCCGGTTATCCAGCGCCGGGATATCCAGAGTCAGATCCTGCTTGCTGTAAAGCGATCCGCCCGCAGCGTTCATGAGCGAGCCGGTCTGCAGACTGAGCAGACGGCTTCCCTGAAGCAACCCGCTATTTGTGAGCGACGCTCCGCTGAGCGACAGCGTATCTGCGATCAGCGTACCGGTATTGGTTATGGCCTGAGGCGCAGTCAGGGTAATGCGATCTGCTTCTGCACTGCCGGCCTGGGTAAGGTTCTTGCCGCTCAGGGTAATGTCATTCGCGGTTAACTCTCCGGCGTTTGTCATATCCCCGGACGCCAGCAGATTCAGGGTGGAGCCAGTGGATTTGCCGCTATGGGTCAGCGTGTTTGCCGTTGCAGACAGGGCCCCTTTTGCCGCCTGGGTGCCCTTCAGTTCAGCGCGGCCCGCCTGCAGGGTAAGCGTCGTTTCGCTCTGCAGATGCGCATCCTTCTGCGCGGTAAGCTGGTCAGCTGTGATGGTTAACGCGCCCCCCGCATCGGTCTGCCCGTTAAGGTCGGCACTTCGGGTGGCATTCAACTGAACATTGCCCGCACTGGTGGTACGGGAGTTCTGACCGCTGCTCAGCGTGTCGGCGTTGACCGCAAGCGATTTTGCGCCGGACAGGGTTCCCTGCTGCTCCAGCGTGCCGGCCCTGACGGTAAGCCCCCCCTCCGAAAGCAGGCTGCCGGTGTTACGCAGGGCAGTGCCCGCCACCACATTGACGTCACCTTTTGCGCTTAAGATCCCCTGCTGTGCCAGCCGGTCGGCAGTCAGGGTCAGCTGTCCCCCGCTTTGCAGCGTGCCGCTGTTGGTGATGCCCTTGCCCTGCAACGAGACGTCGCTGCCCTGCAGAGTACCGCCGTTATTCAGTTCGTCTGCGGTCACCGCCAGACGCCCTTTTGCAGCCATCTGACCACTGTGAGTCACCGTACTGCCGGTTAAGGTGAGATCGTGACCCGCATTGACCTGCCCCTGGCTGATGACCTGATTACCCGCCAGACGCATATCGTCCTGAGCATCAACACGGCTCTGTTGGTCCAGTACAATCTGCCCCCCGTTCAGGTCAAGACGATGACCTGCGGTGAGGGTGCCTGCCGACGCCGACAGCCCGCCCTGACTGGTCAGTGCGACGCTGGCGTCACTGCCGACCCGGCTGTTCACCAGACCGATATCCTGCCCGGCGGTCGCCTTAAGGTCGCCCTTGCTGGTGATGCTGCCGCCGCGCTGTGACAGGTTTCCGTCCGTTGCCAGCGTGGCGTTTCCCTGGCTTGTTAACGTGCTGTTCGTGAGCGCCATGCCCTGCTTCGCGGCTACGTTTAACGCCCCGCCTTGTGCGGCAATCCCCCCACCATTCATGGTCAGGGTACTTTTACTCTCCAGCCCGGCGGTGCCCTTTGAGACCAGCGCCGTGTTATCAAGCACCATCTCCTGACCGCTGCTGATTGTCAGCGGACCGGTGCTGTTGGTGCCGCCGCCCGCGCTCTGCAGTTTTCCTTCGCTGGAAAGCCGCATTTCGCTGCCGCTTGCCAGAGTGCTGTTGTTCAGCGCCATATCCTGCGAACTGCTTACGTTCAGCGCGCCGCCGGCCTGATGGCTACCGGTTAACGTCACCCCCGCGCCCTTTGCCGTTATCGATCCGGAAGCGAGACTGTTCGACACCGTCAGCCTGCCGCTGGCATCAAGCTGAATATCCCCCTGACGGGCATTCAGATTCCCCAGGTTAACGCCGAGCCCTTTTTCGCTGGACACCAGATGAATGCGGTTAGCATACATACCGCCCAGCGCCCCGGTATCTATCGCCACCTTCGGCGCGCTGCCTTCACCCTGAAGCGCACTCACGCTGCCATCCGCCGCCACCCGATTGGCACCGGCGATGACGGTTAACGCTTTAGCATGCAGACTGGCGTTGATCTCCGTTGCACGAGAGATGATCGACACGGCGTCGTTCTGGCTGCCATCCAGCCCTTGCCCTTCAATCGTGACGGCACCTTTCGTGACGTCGAGCGACTGCAGTTTTCCATTGGCATCCAGCACCGGCTTGCCCGTGGTCAGCGTCACATTCGGGGTATTAATAAATCCGCAGCCGTTACAGGTAATGCCGTACGGGTTAGCCACCATCACGTTGGCCGCCTTGCCGGCGACCTCCGTATAGCCCTGCAGCGTTGAGCGATTCGCTCCGGTGACTTCGTTAATGATGCCTTTGGCTTCCTGCCCGGCTTTCAGGTTGGGGTTATTTTGAATAAGCCCACCGAGCTGAGTCTGGTTCAGTTGCCCGGTCGCGTTATTGAGAATGAGCCCTTCTTTCCCCACGTTGTAGTCGTTGTATTTGTTATGGGAAATGCCGGACTGATTGGGCGTGGCAATGTTCACGACCGGTACACCGTTCGCCGCTTTATCCAGCTGCGTATTGCCGGAAGGGGTGAGGGTGGCGGCAACCGCTGGAAGCAGCGGCTGAGTGGTCAGCAGGACGCTCAGTAAGACGCTAAGCGCGCGTTGCGAAAAATGAACCCGATCGTTATTCATCGTCCCTGTCCCTTAGAAAGCCACTGATACGCGGTAGTAAATTGTGAGGTGATCCGGTGCCAGCCAGTCCGGATAGTTAACGGGCGTCCCGACGGTAAACTGGCTGGTGACCCATCGATTAACCGTGGTCAGGCCCATCGCCGCGCCCCACAGGGTGCCGGAAGCATAGCGGTCAAAGCCGTCTTTCTTCAGCCAGCCGCCGTCGACTGCGGCCAGCAATCCCACATCGCCCACCCACGGCAGCGTAAAGAGCGACCAGTTAAGTTCATTCCGCCAGTAGCCCCCGTTATCACCGGAGATATACTGTTCTTTGTAGCCCCGCACGGAGGTTTCACCCCCTAACGTCAGGCGTTCGCTGCCGTAGAGTCTGTCCGGTGACCACTGAAAATAGACGCTGGTCAGCCACCACAGCTTGTCTGCCACGGGACGCTGAAAACTGCCGTTCACGCTCCATTTACGGAACTCTGCTTTTGGCACGTCGCCATGCTTGTCGTTATCGTCCTCCGCCCCGAGCCAGGGCACGCCCTGGGTAAAGGCGGGATTGAACGTTGCCACACCGGACGCCACTTTTTGCGTATGGTTAATACCCAGTGAGAAGCTTGAGAGTTTGCGGCTGCTGGTATCCAGCAGGACATCGTTGAGGTAGTTGTGATTGATTCGATGTGTGATGCCCGCCGACACGCCGGTTTTGATATCGCCATTACGGAACAGAACCCAGGATCCGTTGAGACGGTGTGTCTCCGTATCCCCTGTAGAGCGCCAGAAGTAGCCATTATTATCAATCGTGCTGAGGTAGTTGCTCCAGCTATAGCTGTAATCCAGCAGGCCATAGCCGTAAGGGATGCTGACACCGGCGGCAAAATTTTGTGCATCGCCGCTGTTGGAGAAATCACTGCTGCGCCCGCCGCTGATAAACCACTTATCCGCCAGCCCCAGCAGGTTATTCCCGTAGAGCGCGCCGCTCAGTTGCCCCGTCCCCGTGCTTTTTTGCCCACTGTTATCAAAGCTGACGGAACCGGCCAGCGGGAATTCAGGCGTGGCGGTTAAATTCACCACCGAATAGCCTTGCTGGTCCCCCGGCAGGATTTCGATTTCAACCGGTGTTTTGCGTACCCGGTTTAATTGCTCCATGCCCTGTTCAATATCGCGCAGATTAAGGATTTTTCCCTCCAGGCCCGGGAACGTCATCTTCAGCGTGCGCGCTGGCACCCCCTCAAGACGAATTTGCTGTAGCTTTCCTTCCAGCACGGCCAGATGGAGCACGCCACTGGTCAGATCCTGTTCGGTTAAAAAGGCGCGGCTGGTGATATACCCGCGGCTGATATACCAACTGGATACGGCATCGGTGAGTTTATTGAGGCGGGCAACGTCAAGACACTGATTGAGCCAGGGCGCGAGTAGCCGATTTTTGGCAGACGCAGAAAGCAGGGTTGAACCTGAAAGCTCAATTCGCGTAATGAGGAAACAAGGGCCCTGCGGGGCGGACACACGGTCTGGCTTAACGGGCGGAGGCAAGACAATGCTACGCTCCAGCTCCTGCCGCTGGCGCTGGTTTTCATCCAGTCGCTGTTGCTGTTGCTCCTGAATGCTTGTTCGATCCGCAGGTGAAAGCAGTGCGGCCCCCAGAGGAAACGCGAAGCAACCGTAAAGAACGACAGCGACCGATAAACTTATCAGGAAGCCCTTGTCAGAAATCCATGCTTTCATCACAAGCCCGAACAAATGTAATTAATTGTTTCGTGGCAGGCTAATTGTTATTCAAAGTATTGTAAAGATCAAAAATGAATTTTAAGGATTTTCCCGATTGATTTTTTCATTATTTGAAAAAAGATTGAATTAATCACTTTGGGAAATTAATTTTTTTGCATGGGATCACAGTAATAACCTTTGGGGCAGAGTCTGGCAATTGACTGAAATAACGGGAATTCATGCTATGGATGCTTATATGCCCTCTGATTCCTCCGCGGTAAACAGGCATCTCAGGGTTTTATCTTTCTTGTAGCCAGGTGAGACAATATCCCTCAACCGAGCGTTGCCTAAGATTCATAGGAATATTCTCACACCTTAAGATATCGTGACTGACTATGTTAGTGGCGCTTTATTATAATGTCGCGGGCAACACCTGACCGACGATACCGCCTTTCATTAAGAGTGTGTTATCGGGTACTAAGGCGATGCAGGGTGGAAATGAACGCGAATTCATTTCCACCCTGTAAGGCATGTTCAGACGTCACGCTTATCTGTGCTTAATCACCGGGATATCGCCCGTATCATTCAACGCCCCCGGAAATGTTTTTAACCACTGAGCGACTTTTTGTTTATTGATATTCACCACACTCATCCCTTCCAGGCATCCCCATAATTCTCTTGTATGCTGCGGCGTGATCACAATACAGTCTTTCATCACCCGGATTTTAACCGGCATACCGCTGATAAATCCTGCGCGTGTTAGCCAGTCTCCCGCCAGCGGAAGATATTTATTATCTATCCGGGCATAGAGTTCGCAGCAGGCCGCGCTTTCGTCCGGCGTTTCTGCGCGGGGATGGACGGGTGCCGCGCTGGTCTGGTTGCCGTGAAGACGGCGGGCACTGTTTTTGCGTACCAGCTCGCGGTTTTCAATCATGCCGGTGAAAGCATCTGATTCTGTTTTGCAAACCGTACACTCTGGCTTAAAATTCGTCGCAGCCATTTTCAACTCCTCCGTAGTTGTTTGTGGTTAGCGGTATGGGGGTGTTGCAGCACCTTCATATCGCGTCTCGTTGTAAATAAATCCTGTGAAACTTACTCTGCCATTCGGCGTAATTTCTGCTGCGTATTATACCAGGCTGGGTATAAATACAGCGGTTTGGGATGGGGTAAATTTGAGAAATGCGAGGCGGATTCAGGAAATAATTTTAAGTCGAGAAACGACATTGCGTTGGCCTGAAATCACTTCAACTCACCTCTTCAATATATTTGTTCGTTCGCAAACCTTGCGCTAATGCCGCATCGGTTGCCTCCACACCTTTCTCACATATCTCTCAAAAATTCATCAAACCTATAGATTAACGATTTACATCACCCTGATTTTGTTATGTGATCCTGTTACAGGCTCTAGTAACGCCCTGCCCAGCCAACCGTAACAGGACTTCATCGATGGAATTTTATCAGGCCGATCCGACGCTTGAGAACTACTGGCGTGGTGTGATCCTCTTTGGAAGGAACGTCGCATCTTACAAATTTGCGCTGGCATCAGCGTTGTACGAAGTAGATAAGACGGGCAGCGATTTGATAACGCTCGACCAGCTTGCCGTGCCATTCAGCCGCTATCTTTGCGAGCACTTGAAGCATGCTCCAAAACAGATCACCTCCCGTAGCAGTCAGTTTCTGGAAACCTGTCTGAAATTCAACAGAGGTGAAATCACCCACGCCCAGCTCATTGAAGCGACGGTACGCCTGGCCTTTAATAACGTGATTGATGCCTTTCATTACGTAAACCAGGGCGAGATCGAAAAACGTTTTTTCCTTGATGAGCGCAAAACCAACAACGGGATCCGCCTGACGGATAATTTCTTTTTACTGGGCGATCGCCTGCAATATAAAAACCTCGCCTTTGAAACCAATGCGCGCTGGAACCTGGTAGAACAGGCTTGGTCGATGGGGATTTCACGTCATCTTGTGGGCGTGGAGTTCGACGAAGATAATCAGCTGTTGTTCACGAGGGTAAATGCGCGTCGCGTGGACATCACCAGCTGTCGCGACAGCCTGAATGGTTACCAGAAAGGAAGGTGTTTTTACTGCTTCAAACCCATCAGCTTGGTTCCGGGAGACGCAGCCCTGGCGGACGTCGACCACTTTATTCCCTGGACTGCCCGAAAAGAAGTGAGCAATATTAACGGCGTATGGAACTTAGTGCTGGCCTGTCGGTGTTGTAATCGTGGTGTCGAAGGCAAATCTGCACGCATTCCCGACCTAAGGCTCCTGCGGCGGTTACACACCCGCAATGAGTATTTTATTCAGAGCAAACTGCCGTTGCATGAGACGATTGTTCTACAGACAGGGCAACGTCCTGAAGCACGGAAAAGCTTTCTTCAGCGTAACTGGCAGGCCGCGCTGGATAAACTTATCCATACCTGGAAACCCAACGCGGAAGGCGAGGCTACGTTTTAATGACACTTCACTACTATCAGAACCACGCGCAGGATTTCTTCGATGGCACGGTCAATGTCGATATGACCCCGCTTTACGAGTCCTTCACCCAACATCTGACGTACGATGCACGGGTTCTGGATGCAGGCTGCGGTTCAGGCCGGGACGCAAAAGCCTTTCATGAGATGGGTTATCAGGTGGTGGCTTTTGATGCCTCTTCTGCAATGGTGGAACTGGCAAGGCAACATACCGGATTACACGTGCGGTTGATGACGTTTTCCGAGATAGACGGTAAAGCGCAGTACGATGGGATCTGGTGTTGTGCATCTTTGCTGCATGTCCCCGCTTATGAGTTGCCTGCGGTGATGCGAAAGCTTGCGGATGCGCTTAAGCCAGGCGGTGTCTGGTACGTGTCCTTTAAATATGGAAACGGTGAGCGCGTGCAGGGTGAAAGACGATTTACGGATCTGGATGAAGAAGGGTTGCAGGAGTTACTGAAGGCGGTTCCGGGGATGGAGATAGCTTCGCTTTGGGCAACTCAGGATAACCGCCCTGACAGGGATGAGACATGGCTGAATGGGATATTACGAAAAAACGCCTCATGAACATCAGGCGATGCTAATCGACACGGAGTTAGTTAACTCAATAATTCATCTCTTTGATCAGTTCAACTTCACCCGTGGTGGCATTGAAGTACAGCTAGAAAACGTCCCCTTTAACCTGATTGGGTTTTGACCAGATCCCCTTCTCCCTTAGGCGACGCTTTTCCTTTGTGTATCCCAGCGTTTTAAGATTAGCGCGCAACGCTGCAGCCCCGGCAGCCCCTCTAAAAAAGATGCTATTTGAGGGGGCAAAGCCATCGCCGGGATGCGCCTCGAAATAGTATTAGTCCGTGATACGTGGGGCGTTTTCAATATCCTTGTTAGGGGGTATATGGTAGTGGAAAAATTGAACTGTCCAGAGCATCATAGCTCTGGACATACGATGGGATAAACTATCGTAGCTTTTGATAAAAATTCTTGCGAACAGTGCGACTGATGTAACTGTTAAGCCCCTGACCCGCCCTTGCAAGCATTTTCATGTGGTCAACCGTAACTTGACCTGGGCGGATAGAGTTGTATAAGTACAAAGAGTTGTCTCGAAATTGCACAGTAATTGAGTCATCCCCTGTCTCAAAACCCACAACTCCTGAATCGCCACCACGATTTTGATACCTTTCCATTTCATATCCTTGTCAAAAGCAGCTTATTGCACTTCAACAATAACCACTCAACTTAAAAGGTTATGTGACAGATATCTCTAAAAGTAATATGGCTTAGAAATTTAGTGGCATTTCTGTAGAACCCAAATAAAGGGTGAGAGCAAAAAAATTTTTTACTTTCAACCTGAACTCCTTGTTTTGCAACAAACAAGAATTCGATTAACTGACGGTTCTCTATCAACGCTGGGTGCTTAACTCTGAAATCTGGCTACAACTTGATACCAGATAAAACTTGGTTAAAATCCCTCATGTAGCCTAAATGACAAGCGATGTCACAGCAAAGGAAAAGTCACGATGACTCTTGTAGATAGTGTCGAAGCAGGCAAGCTGACGATCAGTGAATTGATTGATGTCCTGGCGAAAGATAAAAATTACTCAGCTTCCAAGTGGGCTCAGCGATACCGTGAATTTACGACCTTGCTACAACAAACCTCAACTTTTTCTGAGCCTGAAACGGATGATTTAGTCAAGAGGCTCTGGTATGAACGTGATAACGGTATTGCCAGTATTCGTCAGGGCGTTCCATCATTAGCAGAATATCAGCAAAGCCTCCCATTGCTTAGAGAACTCACCGAACGTATTCGTCAGCAACCGAATGAAGCAACCTACCAATACGTAGGCAGTGCGCTACAGCAGGCTAAAGAGACCGGACAGCTTAAGCGCATGTATTGGAGTTTAAGAAATCGTGTCTTTGCCGCGTTCTCGCCAGATAACTTCACCAGTACTGTGGATGAGAATGCTTTTAATAAAGCAGCAGAATTCCTAAATCAACACTTCCATCTCGGTTTGGTACTGACCGGAAATTGGTTACAGAAAAACTATGAATTGAAACAAGCCATACACGCCCAATCTCATAACACAGATCCTTATTACGTGAATATGGCCATCTGGCATCTCTATGAATTGCTCCGTGAACGCGATAATGAACAAAAGCAGGAGAAAGTAGCTGGCACTACATCCACAACCTGCAGTGAGCTCATCGAGAACAAGACCATTCCACATTCACCAACTAACGTGATCTTCTTTGGCCCCCCAGGCACAGGCAAGACCTTTACGTTGCAGCAAAAAATGAAAGAGTACACTTCTCATGCTGTTCCAGCCGATCGTGATGCCTGGCTGGATTCTCGACTTGAATCGTTGAACTGGATGCAAGTCATAACGCTGGTGCTGCTTGATCTAGGTAAACAAGCAAAAGTTCGCCAAATTATTGAGCATACGTGGTTTAAACGTAAGGCATTATTAAATGGTCGTAATGGCAATCTATCGAATACTGCCTGGGCTGCTTTACAATCCTATACCGTTCCCGAGTCGTTAACTGTTGATTATAAGAATCGTCGCGAACCTGCCGTATTTAACAAAACAGATAATAGCGAATGGTTGCTAGTTGATTCACAGCTCGAGCAAGTGGAGGATTTGGTTGAACTCTACACCGAGCTTAAACAAGGACCTAAATCTGCCGAAGCCATCCAGCGTTTTGCTGTGGTAACGTTCCACCAATCTTACGGCTATGAAGAATTTATTGAGGGTATCCGCGCTCGCTCAGACGAAAGTGGCAACATCTCTTACCCTATTGAGCCGGGTATCTTTATGCGGCTTTGTCAGCGTGCCAATGCCGATCCAGCACATCGCTACGCCATTTTCATTGATGAGATCAATCGCGGCAACATCTCCAAGATCTTTGGCGAGCTGATTTCGCTCATTGAAGTAGACAAGCGTGCGGGAATGTCCAATGCAATGAGCCTGCAACTGTCTTATAGCGGTGATCACTTCAGCGTACCCGCCAATGTCGACATCATCGGAGCCATGAATACAGCGGACCGCTCTTTAGCTCTTATGGATACTGCTTTGCGCCGTCGCTTTGACTTTGTAGAGATGATGCCTGATCTCTCTTTACTGAGTGGAACCAAGGTGAAAGGCATAGAACTCGAGCCGTTGTTAGAGAAACTCAATAGCCGCATCGAAGCGCTTTACGATCGAGAACATACGCTGGGGCATGCGTTCTTTATGCCGGTAAAAAATGCACTCGATGCCGGTGATGAAGAAGCTGCGTTTAAACAATTGAAGATCGCATTCCAGAAAAAGATCATTCCGCTTTTACAGGAATACTTTTTCGATGACTGGAACAAGATCAGACTGGTGCTGGCAGACAACCAAAAGCCGGACGACAGCCTGCAATTCGTGATTGAGAAAACCGACGATCTCGATACGCTTTTTGGTAACAACCATGGTTTACGACGCCATGATCAGCAATCGACAGCTTACGAGCTCGAAGCATTTGATCAAGAGATCTGGAATATGCCACAGGCTTATCGTTCAATTTATCAACCGCAGCAGATCACTCCTGATGAGCAGGCTGTAAACCATGGGTGAAGTTATCTCAGTATTTGAATATGACCTGCTGGGGAGTGGAAAAGCAGCTTCAGTTGGCGCAAAGCTGGTGCCTCAACAGGTCTTTAATTATTTAGAAGCACTTAGCCTGGCAAGTATTCAAGGGAACCAGTTTCTCAAACTCACCTCTCGCTCAGGCTTCAAATTGCTTCAGGTGCAAAACTACGCGGGGATGCTTTCAACACCTCACGGTTTCCAACTTGAGATACTGCCCAAGGTTGGTAAAAACCTCACAACTGCAAGTGCGCGAGAAGCATTGTTGACGATGTTAAGCCATCTGCCCGGGTTTCGGCATATTCAAACCCAACAGGCAACTCTGCAGGCTCAGCGCATGCCTTTACTTGAGATTTTTATCATTCAGTTTTTGCTTAGCGTCAGCCAATTGCTTAAACAAGGTTTACGCTCCGACTATGTTAGCGAGCAAGGTAATCTGCCTTTTATGAAGGGCAAGCTGATCCTTTCTGCACAGCTGCGACATAACGCGGTGAATCGCCATAAGTTTTGCGTCGATTATGATGACTATATGCCTGATTGTGCAGCCAATCGGCTCCTACACTCCGCATTGGATAAGTTACTTAGCCTGCAGCTGTCATCTGAGAATCAACGCTGGCTTTACGAACTGCGCTTTGCGTTTGACGGTATCCCACTTAGCCGGGATATTGAAAGTGATGTTAACAGCTTACGCCTCGAGCGTGGTATGGCTCATTACAACGAGCCAATTGCCTGGGCGCAGTTGATCCTGGCAGGAATGAGCCCAAGTGCCTTGCAGGGAAATACCAAAGCGATATCCCTCTTGTTCCCAATGGAAGCGGTATTTGAATCCTTTGTTGCACAAACCCTTGCCTACGAGCTTCCTCCTCACCTTGCAGTTCAGCCACAGGTTTCCATTTATTCTCTTGTTAAGCACGGACTTCAAGATTGCTTTAAGCTTCGCCCAGACTTGCTGATTCAATCACGTCAACCGGTTCAAACCAAAATGGTGATGGATACGAAATGGAAGCTAGTGAATAGCAGCCAGCAAACAAACTCACTATATGGACTGGCACAAGCTGACTTCTATCAAATGTTTGCCTACGGCCAAAAATATCTTGATGGGATTGGTGAAATGTATCTGATCTACCCTGCGCATGACGGCTTTAGCCAGCCAATACAGCAGCATTTTGCTTTCTCGGACACCTTAAAATTATGGGTTGTGCCTTATCAGATAATGGCAAAGCGCGGTGAGAGGATGATGTGGGCAGGAGATGTGCTTAACAAATGTTCAGCTTAAGTGACTGCAGTCAGGTACATTGCCATGTAAGAAAGTAGATATTTTCAACACTTTCCTTATGCTTTTCTTAACCACACTGCAAACTCCTTTCTCAAAAAAACTGTTAACTGTTTGTAATTTATCAATAACATCATCATCACCTTAATCATTCTTTCTTAGGAGTTGCCTAACTTCGGAAGGCAAACCTGTCAAGTGAGCAGCAGATTCAAAGCCAACATAGTGATATTATTTGATAAAAATCACCACCACCTCATGATGAAACCAATACATCAGAAACAATGATACTTACCGGTTTGGAGTAAAAAGCTTAATAGTTTGTAAGAACTGCTTGTAGCTGCGAACCTTATGTAAGTTGAATGACGTCGGAACCTCAGAATCCAGCGTTAATAGCATTAAGTAAAAGGAACGAACAAGATGGCACTCAGTAGTTCAAACAATAACGGTAAAGGCGGAGACCTCGGCTTCGAGGCAGAGCTCTTCAAGGCCGCCGATAAACTTCGCGGTAACATGGAGCCATCAGACTATAAACATGTTGCGCTCGGACTTATTTTCCTCAAGTACATCTCGGACGCCTTTGAAGCGAAGCGCCAAGAGCTTCTGAACGAAGACGTTCAGGCCGCCGAGGACAAAGACGAGTATCTCGCGGATAATGTATTCTGGGTGCCGAAAGAGGCTCGCTGGTCGCATTTGCAGGCAAATGCCAAACGACCCACTATTGGTACCTTGATTGATGATGCGATGCGTGCTATTGAAAAGGATAATGACTCGCTCAAGGGCGTACTGTCCAAGGATTACGCCCGTCCAGCACTCAATAAAGTGATGCTAGGTGAGCTGATTGACCTTATCTCCTGCATTGCACTCAACGAGGAAGGTGACCGTTCCAAGGACATCCTTGGACGAGTGTATGAATATTTCCTTGGTCAGTTTGCCGGAGCAGAAGGTAAACGTGGCGGCGAATTCTACACCCCACGTTCTGTTGTGCGTGTTTTGGTTGAAATGCTCGAACCCTATTCAGGCCGTGTGTACGATCCTTGTTGCGGTTCGGGTGGTATGTTCGTGCAATCGGAAAAATTTGTACAGGAGCATGGCGGCCGTATCGGCGATATTGCCATTTATGGGCAAGAGTCTAACTACACCACATGGCGGCTGGCCAAGATGAACCTGGCCGTGCGCGGCATAGACTCCGATATCCGTTGGAACAACGAAGGCAGCTTCCATAAGGATGAACTACGCGACCTTAAGGCAGATTTTATCCTCGCCAACCCGCCGTTTAATATTTCCGACTGGGGAGGTGACCGCCTCCGTGAAGATGTGCGTTGGAAATTTGGCATTCCGCCTGTGGGAAATGCCAACTACGCGTGGCTACAGCATATCTACCATCATCTAGCGCCCAACGGCACAGCGGGTGTTGTGCTTGCCAACGGCTCAATGAGCTCCAACCAGTCCGGCGAAGGCGAGATCCGCAAAGCGATGCTCGAAGCCGACACTATCGATTGTATGGTGGCGCTACCGGGGCAGCTTTTTTATTCCACACAAATTCCCGCTTGCCTGTGGTTCCTGACCCGCAATAAGAATCTTAATGGGCTACGTGACCGACGCGGGCAAGTACTGTTCATCGATGCACGTAGACTGGGTGTGCTAGTAGATCGTACCCGTCGCGAACTCACCGATGAGGAAATCCAGAAGATCTCAGACATATACCACGCTTGGCGCGGGGAAAAAGGTGCAGGTGAGTACGCAGACATAGCAGGCTTCTGCAAATCGGCATCCATGGATGAGATCCGCATACACGGCCATATACTGACGCCAGGACGCTACGTAGGAACTGCGGAACAGGAAGATGATGGTGAGCCCTTTGGGGAAAAGATGTTGCGGCTTTCCGCACAGTGGCGCGAACAAAGACTTGTTGCTGCCAAACTGGATACCGCGATCGAAGCGAACCTGAAGGAGCTTGGCTATGGTGAATAAAACTTTGGCCGATGCTTGTGAGATCATAATGGGGCAATCCCCGGCTGGAGAAATGTGCAATACATCTGGAGTTGGTCTACCGCTACTAAATGGGCCTACGGAATACGGTGCCCATCATCCAACTCCGGTGCAGTTCACAACCGATCCCCGCAAAAGGGCAAAGAAAGGTGACCTTCTTTTCTGTGTTCGAGGGTCAACAACTGGTCGAATGAATTGGGCTGATCGTGACTACGCGATTGGTCGTGGCGTTGCTGCGATTCGCCATAAGTCTCATCACAAACTTCAACCGTTAGTTCGTGCTGTAGTTGAATACAATCTCCCATTTCTATTGATTCAAGCCACTGGTTCGACTTTTCCTAATGTGTCATCTGGCCTACTTTCAAACCTACCATGGCCAGAACATGAAGAAAATCAGCTCCTTGCTATCTCACACATTCTCGGCATGCTGGATGACAAGATAGAAATCAATCGGAAGCAGAACGAAACTCTGGAGACGATGACCCGTACCTTGTTCAAGGCATGGTTCTTGGATTTCGAGCCAGTGCGCGCCAAGCAGGAAGGTCGCTGGCAGCGTGGCCAATCGCTACCCGGCTTGCCCGCACATCTCTACGATCTCTTTCCTGAGCGGCTGGTTGAATCGGAATCGGGGGAGATTCCAGAGGGAGCAGAAATAACGTCACTTTCGGCATATTGTTCTCTAAATCCAGAATCTTGGACAAAAAGGACACGTCCTGAGCAGATACGGTATGTCGATCTTTCAAACACAAAATGGGGGCGAATCGAAAGCGTTACTCACTATGAAGCCGATGATGCACCAAGTCGAGCACAACGAGTATTGCGCCCTCTGGATACGATTGTGGGTACCGTCCGTCCTGGAAATGGTTCCTATGCCTTAATTTCTGACGAAGGTCTTACTGGCAGCACCGGGTTTGCTGTGCTAAGGCCGCTAGAGCGTGAATACTTCGCATTTGTTTATCTCGCAGCCACTTCTCGTGAAAACATCGAGAGGCTATCGAATTTAGCTGACGGCGGAGCATATCCTGCTGTTCGTCCAGATGCAGTATCTTCGACACAGGTTATGCGGGCTGGACACGAACTAATTAATGCCTTCTCAAGACAAGTCAACCCAATGCTTTCTGGGATGGCCGACAACGAACGTACATCTCAGTCACTAACTCAACTCCGTAACACTTTGCTCCCCAAACTCATCTCCGGAGATCTGCATATTCCGGATGCTGAGCGCATTCTTGGAGCATCAATATGACTTTGGATTGGTGTCCCGGTATCCGTGAAGCTTGTGGGCATTGGAGGGACGCACCGATGCTTCAGCATACTTTTGAAGCATTGCAGACAAGCATCGAGAACGAGAATGACGCTTCGATTGATGCTGCAAAGGGGATTGTTGAATGTGTTTGTCAAGTCATCGTTGACCAGCTCGATAACGTAACAGCACCACTGAAACCACGGGATGATGCAACAATCACACAGTGGGTTTCTGCGGCAACCAGGCTATTAAGACTTAGCGATATTCGAGATAGACAATTCGCGGACCTGATTAAACACCATAATGGTTTGGCTGAATCTCTTCGTTTGTTGAGAAATAATGCAGGGCCATTGAGTCATGGAAAAGATGGATTCATCCAAGCCCTAACAGTATATCACCGCAGATCTGCAATTTTGGCGGCCGATGCTATTGTGGCTTTTTTACATAAAGCCTATATGGATTTGCAGCTAGATCCGATCAGGTCCAGGGAGCCATGGGACCGATTTGCAGAAGAAAATGCGTTGATCGACTTGCATGTGGGACTGCTTGTGGACGCCGGAGAGGGCGATCCACCGACATTACGTTTCCAACTGCCTGGCGGTGATGAGTTGCCCATCAATATCGAAATCAGCCGTTTGCTTTACCAGCTGGATCGCGATGCTTACGTTGAGGCATTGAATGCTGCGCGCGGGGCTCAGGCTTTTACTGTAGGGCCCGAAGAAAAACAAGGAGAATCCTAATGGCGTTTCTATCTGAGGCCACCGTGGAACAAGCGCTACTGGATCAGATGCGCGCTCTCGAATATAGCATCGAACTCGAGGATGAGATCGGCCCTGATGGGTATAGGCCTGAGCGCGAAAGTCACGATGAGGTCGTGCTTAAGAAGCGGTTTGAGGATGCTGTTGTGCGTCTAAATCCAGGCCTGCCATTGGAAGCATGCCAGGATGCTGTTCGCCGCGTGATACAGTCCGAACTACCATCTTTACTTGAGGAGAATCGCCGCATCCATAAGCTGATGACGGAAGGTGTGGACGTGGAGTATTACGCCGACGACGGCACTCTGACTGCTGGTAAGGTCGCGCTTATCGACTTCGAACACCCAGGAGAGAACGATTGGTTAGCAGTGAGTCAGTTCGTAGTAATTAACGGGCAGAACAAGCGGCGTCCTGATGTGGTGGTATTCGTAAACGGCTTACCACTGGGAGTGATCGAACTGAAAGCACCGGGTAACGCCGGAGCGCACCTTTTGGGTGCTTTCAACCAACTTCAGACTTACAAGCAGAAGATTCCCGCTCTGTTCAACACCAACGCACTGCTGGTGACATCGGACGGCATTGCAGCCCGTGTGGGATCGCTTTCGGCAGATATTGAGCGCTTCATGCCTTGGCGCACCACTGACGGCAAGGAGGTTGCGCCGAAGGGTACCCCTGAACTATCAACATTAATCGAAGGCGTGTTCGAACAACGACGACTACTTACATTGCTACGCGATTTCACGGTCTTTGGAGAAACAGGCTCAGGGCTCATCAAGATCATTGCGGGTTACCACCAATTTCACGCAGTACAACAGGCTGTCAACAGTACAGTGAAAGCTTCGTCACCAGAGGGTAATCAGCGGGCTGGTGTCATCTGGCATACACAAGGCTCCGGAAAAAGTCTACTAATGGCATTCTACGCCGGTCAGCTTGTTAAACATCCAGCTATGGCTAACCCGACGTTGGTAGTGCTGACTGACCGCAACGATCTCGATGATCAGCTCTTCTCGACTTTCTCAATGTGCCACGATCTGATCCGGCAGACGCCTGTGCAAGCGGAAAGCCGAGAAGATTTGCAGCAGGTTTTGAGTCGGGCATCAGGAGGTGTAATCTTTACAACCTTACAGAAGTTCGGTGAAGTTTCGGAGCCACTAACAACGCGCCGCAATGTAGTTGTCATCGCAGATGAAGCACATCGTAGCCAATACGGTTTCAAGGCCAAGGTAGATGCAAAAACTGGCGAAATTTCCTATGGTTTTGCCAAATACATGCGCGATGCCCTGCCGAATGCATCCTTCATTGGCTTTACCGGCACCCCAATAGAGGCTGGCGATGTCAGCACTCCGGCGGTGTTCGGTAACTATATCGATATTTACGATATTAGCCGAGCAGTTGAGGATGGAGCGACTGTGCCAATCTACTACGAGTCGCGACTGGCGCGCATAGAGCTCAACGAGGAAGAGAAACCGAAGATCGATGCCGAAATAGACGAATTAACCGAGGAAGACTCTGAAGTTGACCAAGAACGCTTAAAGAAAAAGTTGTCATCGATCGAAGCCTTAGTAGGAAGTGATAAACGCCTTGCCTTAGTTGCCAAGGATATAGTTGCACACTTTGAGGATCGGGTATCTGCGCTAAATGGCAAAGCGATGGTAGTGTGTATGAGCCGCCGTATATGCATCAAACTCTACAACGAGATTGTCAAGTTGCGGCCGGACTGGCATAGCACCGATGACAATGAGGGTGCGGTCAAGATTGTGATGACTGGCGTGGCAAGTGACCCGCAGGAATGGCAACAGCACATTGGCACCAAGGCCCGACGCGACCTACTGGCCAAGCGAGCCCGCGACCCCAAAGATCCGCTAAAACTAGTGATCGTCCGAGATATGTGGCTGACTGGCTTTGATGCACCCTGTATGCACACTATGTACGTGGATAAGCAAATGCAGGGGCACGGATTAATGCAGGCAATTGCACGCGTGAATCGTGTGTTCCGCGATAAGCCAGCAGGATTGATTGTCGACTACATTGGCATCGCGCAAAACTTGAAATCGGCCCTACAACAGTATTCCAAAAACGATCAGGACAAAACTGGCGTCGACGAAGCACAGGCCATCGCAGTTATGATGGAGAAGTACGAGGTGGTGCGGGACATGTACCACGGCTATGAATACGGATCTGCTTTAATAGGCACGCCGCAAGAGCGCCTTGTGATGATGGCTGGAGCCATAGAGTGGATTCTCGACCTGCAGCAAAAGTTAGCGGCGAAAGAGGATACCAAAGAGGGAAAGAAGAACGCACATCGTCGATACCAAGACGCCGTACTGGCACTGTCCAAGGCTTTCGCGTTGGCATCAGCATCCGATGAAGCCCGAGAAATTCGAGAGGAGGTAGGCTTCTTCCAAGCAATCCGTGCGGCACTGGTCAAGAGTGGCACTGGGTCAGGTGTGGCTCAGCAAGAGCGCGAATTGGCAATCCAACAAATTGTCAGCCGAGCGGTAGTCTCAACCGAAATTGTGGACATCCTAGCTGCTGCAGGCATCAAGACTCCTGATATATCTATCCTCTCCGACGAATTCCTCGCCGAAGTGCAGCAAATGGATAAAAAAAATCTTGCATTGGAAGCTTTACGCAAGCTACTCAATGATGGTATTCGCTCACGCAGCAAATCCAACATAGTTCAGACTAAAGCCTTTTCGGAGCGATTGGAGGATGCGGTGGCACGCTACCACGCCAACGCTATTACCACAGCCGAGGTGATCCAAGAGCTTATCCTGCTGGCCAAAGACATCCGTACATCACGTCAACGCGGCGAAGAACAAGGTTTGTCTGAGGATGAAATTGCTTTCTATGACGCATTGGCCGAAAACGATAATGCAATTCAAATAATGGGTGATGATAAGCTTAAGCTCATCGCGCATGAGTTGCTAATAAGCCTGCGTGAAAATGTTTCCGTTGACTGGGCACATCGAGAATCTGCGCGAGCTCGGATGCGAGTGCTAGTGAAACGTATTTTGCGCAAGTACGGTTATCCACCTGATTTTCAAGATATTGCTGTACAAACAGTACTTCAACAGGCAGAAGCATTATCGTCTAGTTGGTCTGTAAGGGAATCTATTAGAGTTCATTAGCCGGATCTCACAATGATATCTCTCACAGGTAAAATATTTGAAAACGCTAGCACTTCTTCGCAAATTCGAGAAGGAGTGCTAACAAATGCCATTAAATAATATCAAATATTTTGTGACGCTATGATACTCAGCGATTCTCGCACTTCCTCATACTCTGGCAACGACGTACTTGGTGTAATGAGTAGGAATTTTCTCTCTGACACTCCCGTCGAAATTGATACTACTGGGAATCATGATTGGTCTTACGTATACGCCCATTAATCATCGTTTAGCTTCCGAAAGTCAAACGGGCTAACCCCCTTCTCCCGATTCACATCCAGATAATCTGCCCACCACTGAATCATCAGTTTTCGCTCCCCCAAATGCTCGGCTTTATGAATATAAGCCGCACGCACAGAGTTACGCTCCTGATGGCTCATCTGCCTTTCTACCGCATCCTTCGACCACAACCCCGATTCGATCAATGAACTACATGCCATAGTCCTAAAACCGTGCCCACAGACTTCAACTTTCGTATCGTACCCCATAACTCGCAGCGCCTTGTTCACCGTGTTTTCACTCATCGGTTTACGTGGATCGTGATCGCCAACGAAAATCAGCTCTCGGTTTCCGCTCATGCTTTTGATTTTTCCCAGAATGGTCAGAGCCTGACGTGATAAAGGAACAAGATGAGGAGTACGCATCTTTGATCCTCGATGTGAATGCTTCACACCTTCCAGTGGTTCACGTTCCCCCGGAATCGTCCACATAGCATTTTCAAAATCGACTTCTGACCAGCGTGCAAAACGCAGTTCACTAGATCGAATAAAGACCAACAAAGTCAACTCCACAGCTAAGCGTGTTAGTGGTCTGCCAGTATATGTGTCGATACGATGAAGTAGTTCAGGAATACGATTAAGTTCTAGCGCAGCGCGATGTTGCCGTTTTGCTGTAGCAACCGCTCCAGTGATCTCTTGTGCGGGGTTGTAATCGATTAAACCACTTTGCACGGCAAATCGCATAATTGCTGTAGTTCGTTGCTGTAAACGCGCAGCCACCTCAAGACGTCCAGACATCTCTACGGCTTTGATGGGAATAAGTAAATCTCTGGTTTTTAGTTCGGCGATATTTCGCTTACCAATCGCATCGAACAGATTATCCTCCAGACTTTTAAGAACACGGCCACTATGCGACTCAGACCACTTTTGATTGCTGGCGTGCCAGTCTCTGGCAACAGATTCAAATGTAATGACCTCTTTAGCCTGTTCTTCTTTTACTGCACGCTTATGCTCACGAGGATCGACACCGGCAGCAACAAGCCTCCTGGCCTCTTCCCTCTTTTGACGAGCATCAGCCAGTGACGTTTCTGGGTAAACTCCAAACGCCATCAGGTGCTGCTTACCGCCAAAGCGAAAGCGGAAACGCCAGTATTTGGAGCCGTTAGGGTGTATCAACAAAAACATGCCATCGCCGTCTACTAGCGAGTATTCCTTTGCTTCAGGTTTTGCCGAACGCACCTTGGTATCAGTCAGGGCCATGATGGTATTCCTTCCATATGCTGCCGTGAGTATATAAGCATTATCGAACCAGCATATATACTCGGTTCTATACTCACAAGCATGTTGATGTGGGGTAACTCAGATTGACGTCGGTTGACTGAAAAGCGGGGCAAAGCCTTGCGGATACTGGATTTCAGGCACAAAAAAAGACGTCCGTTGACGTCTATTGATGTTCCGATGGTGCCGAAGGCCGGACTCGAACCGGCACGTATTTCTACGGTTGATTTTGAATCAACTGCGTCTACCGATTTCGCCACTTCGGCACTGAAGGGGATGATGCGGAAACGTTGTGGATTATACCTGTCACGCGCTGCCATGCAAGCGGCAGCGCGTTAAACCTGTGCTAAGTGTCGAAAAAATCAGCGTAAGGGCTAATCCAGCTCGGAAACGGCCAGGCGGATGACGCCAGCGGCCTTCTGTTCCGGCAGTTTCAGCACCTTCGCCCACATCGCCTGCACCATATCGCACGACAGCTTCTCTTTACCGATGGCTTTCTCCGGCATCTGCAATAGCTGGATGTCCTCGCCGTACTGGCTGGCCAGTTCCTTCATGACAGGACGCACGTCGGCGATCGCCGTTTGTCGCTCTTCGGGGGTAACGGTGTGGCGATTTTTACCGTAGGCGGCGCGCATCATGTCGGCGTCGGCCTGCATGCGGCGCTGCATCATCGCTTTATCCAGCACGCGCATCGGGTTTACGCCACCCTTCACGGCGGGATACAGGAAGCGGAAACAGGCATCGTCGCTCACCTTCTGAATGGCGGCGGTCTGTTCCATATTGGCGCGCATATAATCCACCACGTTGGCGTCGGGCGCGAGTTGCAGACGGGACATCTGCAGGTTGAGAATCTGTGGCTGGATGACGTCGATAATGTGCTGTTCAGGTTCACCCGCCTTTTGCATCGCGAGAATCTGCTCGCGGATGCGCTTTTGCAGCGCGGGCTCTTGCTCTTTGATCACCTGCCAGGCAGGCATCGAATTCAACGTGATATCAAGCTGTTGTTCAGGGGTATTGAGCTGGCGCTGTCTGTCGTAATACACCCAAAACGCCACGACGGCGGCCAGTACGGCAACAATGACTATCGGTTTCCAGGCTCTCTTCATCGTCTCGCATCCTTATCCTTTCGCTATGCCGGTTACACCGGCACGCCACTGTGAAAACGGAATTCATCGTCCGGTGTTGAGATAAGTGTGGCTTCAATTTCACCAAAAAGCTTTATGCGCGGTGAGATATCGTTATCGCTCACCTGTTGGGCAAGTGTCAGATAGTCCTGATAATGCCGCGCTTCCGAGCGCAGTAACGACAGATAGAACTTCTGTAAATCATCATCCAGGTGCGGCGCCAGGGCGGCAAACCGCTCGCAGGAGCGCGCTTCGATGTAGGCGCCACAGATAAGCTTATCAATAAGCGTCAGCGGTTCATGGGTGCGGACTTCTTTCAGCATGCCTTTGGCGTAGCGGCTGGCGGTGATTTTTACATAAGGGATGTGGCGTGCCTGCATCGCTTCGCGCACCTGCCAAAAATGGTGCAGCTCCTCTTTAATCAGCAGCACCATGCTGTCGATCAGCTGCCGCCCCCACGGATCGTCGGTGCCGGGCATGGCACTCTTCGCGATCTGCTTTTGCAGGGCGATGAAGTCAGGCTCCGGACCGTCGCGGAAGGTGAAAGCTTCGTAAGGTTTTAATAAAGCCAGCAGCGCGTCGGCCCCGTGTTGATCGGCGGCGTATTTACGCACCAGCAATAGCGCGGTCTGGGCGGCTTTGAGTTCGCACACCATATGGTCGGTCAGTAATAGCGGCAGATTGGCCGGATCGCGGGCTTTATCAATCCAGGCTTGCGGGGTCGGGCACTGAAGGAACTGACGAACGGGGGCAAGTATCTGCGGGTAATCCATTTTACACCTTAAAGAAACGGCAGCCGGGGCTGCCGTCAGCCATCCTTAGTGACGCACGCCGTCGTCGTCTTCATCGACGAGATCGTCATCTTCGTCGTCACCCTCTTCGCCGTTGGGATCTTCGAAGTAGGTACCCCAGCCGTCGTATTCCACTTCGAACTTCTCGGCCAGGTTCATCAGCTGTTCAACCTGAGCGTCAATCAGTTCCGCTTTCAGCGCGCCTTCGCTCAGAATGTCACAGCAGATGACGGTCTCGCCCTCTTCCACTTCCAGCTCTTCTGGCTCGGTGACTTCGTAACCCATTTTGAAGGCTTCTACCGCCATTTTCTCCAGCGACTCAAAATCGTCAGCAGAGAAATGGTGCTCGATGGTGTACAGCGCGTCAGGATCGCTGCCGTCTTCCAGCAGTTCTTCAATAATCAGACGCGTCTCTTCGCGTTGCTCTTCAAGCAGTTCTGGGTTTGCCATGGCTCGTTCCTCTTTAAAGTTCGGCAGATACTTCTATTTTCACACACGGATGTGTTTGCCTCCACCTAATGTAAGAAAGAATTGTGAAACAGGGTTGCAAATGAATATTCATACATATAAAGTGAATTTTAATTCAATAAGTGGCCTTTGCCATGTGAGGATAAAATGTCTGAACTGTATAAAAAACACTTTCTGAAATTGCTCGATTTTACACCAGCACAGCTTCACGGTTTGTTGTCTCTCGCCGCTCAGCTCAAAGCCGATAAGAAAAAGGGCAAAGAAGAACAGAAACTTACGGGTAAAAACATCGCGCTCATCTTCGAAAAAGACTCGACTCGTACACGTTGCTCTTTCGAAGTTGCCGCATATGACCAGGGCGCACGCGTCACGTATTTAGGGCCGAGCGGCAGCCAGATTGGGCATAAAGAATCAATTAAAGATACCGCGCGCGTGCTGGGGCGGATGTATGACGGGATTCAGTATCGTGGTCACGGGCAGGAAGTGGTTGAAACCCTGGCCGAATACGCGGGCGTTCCGGTGTGGAACGGCCTGACAAACGAGTTCCATCCCACGCAGCTTCTGGCGGATCTGCTGACCATGCAGGAACATCTGCCGGGCAAAGCGTTGAACGAGATGACGCTGGTCTATGCGGGCGATGCGCGCAATAACATGGGCAACTCAATGCTGGAGGCTGCGGCACTGGTGGGGCTGGACCTGCGCCTGGTGGCACCAAAAGCCTGCTGGCCGGAAGAGAGCCTGGTCGCGGAGTGCAGCGCGCTGGCGTTGCAGAACGGCGGCAAAATTATCCTAACTGAGGATGTCGCGGCGGGCGTGAAAGGCGCTGATTTTATCTATACCGATGTCTGGGTGTCGATGGGTGAGCCGAAGGCGATCTGGGCGGAGCGTATTGCGCTGTTGCGTGGTTATCAGGTGAACAGCGAAATGATGGCGTTGACCGGTAACCCGAACGTGAAGTTCCTGCACTGCCTGCCGGCGTTCCATGACGATCAAACGACGCTGGGCAAGCAGATGGCGAAAGAGTTCGATCTGCACGGCGGGATGGAAGTGACGGACGAGGTGTTTGAATCGGCGGCAAGCATCGTGTTTGACCAGGCGGAAAACCGTATGCACACGATTAAAGCGGTGATGGTGGCGACGCTGGGGGAGTGATCCTCTGCGGTCTGGTGCCCTCACCCCGGCCCTCTCCCACAGGGAGAGGGGGAAAACACTGCGGGCTGGTGCCCTCACCCCAACCCTCTCCCACGGGGAGAGGGAGCTAACCCCGCGGGCTGGTGCCCTCACCCCTGCCCTCTCCCACCGGGAGAGGGAGAAAACCTGCGGGCTGGCACCCTCACCCCGGCCCTCTCTCATGGGGAGAGGGTGATAACTCTGCGGTCTGATGCCCTCACCCCGGCCCTCTTCCACGGGGAGAGGGAGAAAACACTGCGGGCTGATGCCCTCACCCCGGCCCTCTTCCGCAGGGAGAGGGAGATAACTCTGCGGGCTGATGCCCTCACCCCTACCCGCTCCCACAGGGAGAGGGAGCTAACCCCGCGGGCTGGTGCCCTCACCCCGGCCCTCTCCCACGGGGAGAGGGAGAAAATCGGCGATCCCTAAGACGCGTAGTATTCCAGCCGATTGATTTTTCAGCGCAAAAAAGGTACGTTTTCGCCTTAATTCCAGCGTGGATATCCCCCATTATGCCGATCATTCAGTCTGTTGAGCGTGCCCTCCAGATCCTCGACCTGTTTAACGAGCAGGCGACGGAGCTTAAGATCACCGACATCAGCAAACTGATGGAGCTGAGTAAAAGCACCCTTCACTCGCTGCTCAAGACGCTGCAGCTGCATGGCTATATCGATCAGAATCCGGAGAACGGCAAATATCGTCTTGGGATGAAGCTGGTCGAGCGCGGTCATTTTGTGGTGGGCTCCATCGATATCCGTCAAAAGGCAAAAAGCTGGCTGACGGCGCTGTCTCGCGATACCGGGCAGACCACCCATCTGGGTATACTCGACGGGCGGGAAGGCGTCTATATCGAGAAAATTGAGGGCAAACTCGCGGCGATAGCGTATTCCCGCATTGGTCGGCGTCTGCCGGTGCATGCCACCGCCATCGGCAAGGTGCTGATCGCCTGGCTGGATGACGCCGAGCTGGCTACGCTGCTGGAAGGCTATGAATATACACCGTTTACCCCGGCGACAATTGGTTCGCGCCAGGCGTTGTTAAGCGCGCTGGCGCAAACCCGGGCGCAGGGATATGCCCTGGACAGCGAAGAGAACGAGCAAGGCGTGCGCTGCGTGTCGGTTCCGGTGTGGAACCACGAGTCGCGCGTGATTGCCGCGTTGAGCCTGTCGACCTTAACCTCTCGCGTCGATGACGACGAGCTGGCGCGTTACCGCCTTAAGCTGGAAGAGGCCGGGTTGCAGCTCTCACGCGCGCTGGGCTACCCGGCCTGACCCCTACTCGGCTACCGGCGCATAGACAAAATAATCAAAATCGGCGTGGCAGCCGTCGCCGCTGATATCCTCGCAGTGCAGGCCGACAAACGCGCCGGTAAAGAACCCTCGCCCGCCAATATAATCGTCCGACAGTTTCCACGCCTCGTACTCCACCGGCACGGTCTGCCACTGTTCGCCATCAAATGAGTAGCTGTAGCGATACACGAGCTTATCAACGTCAACGCGCAGCCACACGCTTTGCGCAGCCTCCGGCACCGGAATGGGATTATCGTGCAAGGGCCACGACGGGACGTTGTGATCGAGCTGGATCACCTTGAGCGTGCGTCCACGCCCTTCCTCATAATCCACAAAACAGTAACTCCAGTTTTTTGTGTTGTAGTAGCAGGTCAGCCCCGCGCTCTGCTGGAAGTGGCGTGGCGAAAAGTCCATGCGCGTCTCGGCGCGAAAGGCGAAGTGCTGCCAGCGTCGCGCCACCGTAGACTGGGTAAAGGTCGAGTTGAGCGAATCATTGCCATACAGACGCAGAAAACCAGGCCGCGCGTCCAGGGAACCCAGAGCGCTGTCGAAAGGAATACGCAGGGTTTGCCACTCCGGATTTAACGCCTCGCGGTCAAAATCGTCCCGCCAGACGGGCGCCAGGCCAGAGGCACTCTCGGTCATCTGCGGGCCCGGCACGCTTAGCTGGGCGTGTTTGCCGCCTGCCACATATGGCCAGCCGTCGCGCCACTCAAGGCGGGCGAGACCCGTTTCGCGGCCTAGTACACAATACCCGCGTCCGCCGGAAGCTAACAACGGGATGCCCGGCACACGCTGTGGGCGACTGGTGAGATAGGCCATATACCATTCCCCGGTGTGGGTTTGGAGCAACGAACCGTGGCCGCTCTTTTGCAGCGGATTTTCAGGAAGATGCCAGCTGGTCATGAGGGTGACGTCCGGATGCAGCTCATACGGCCCGTCAATGTTCTGCGCCCGCAGCACCACTACCGCATGCTCGTAGCTGGTGCCGCCTTCGGCCACCACCAGATAGTACCAGCCGTCACGGCGATAAAGATGCGCCCCTTCGGTGTAGCCGAGCGGCGTACCGGTAAAGAGCGTTTTACGCTCCGGCGACAGACGCTGCGTTTGCGGGCAGTACTCCTGCATCACAATGGTATTGTGCGGATTACTGTGATGACGCGGCCCCCACGGCCGGTACAGATAATATTTACGGCCATCGTCATCGTGAAACAGCGACGGATCGAATCCGCCGTTCACCATGGGAATCGGCTCGCTCCACGGTCCTTCAATGGAGGGGGCCGTCACCATAAAGTTACGGCCATTTTTCCACGGCGAGTCGACGATTTTGACATCGGTATACACCAGCCAGAACTGCCCGTCCGCCCACGAGAGGCAAGGCGCCCAGATGCCGCCCGAGTCCGGGTTGCCTTTCATATCCAGCTGGGACACGCGGTCCAGCGGCGTGCTCACCAGCGTCCAGTTTTTCAGATCGCGCGAGTGATAGATGCGCACGCCCGGAAACCACTCAAACGTAGAGGTGGCGATGTAATAGTCGTCACCCTGACGGCACAGCGACGGATCAGGATTAAAGCCGGTCAGAATGGGGTTGTTAATCGTATACATGTTGCCTCCTGTTTAATGGGATGCCGCCGTCGCCGCTTCAGGCACCGCGTCGCCTTTCGTCGCACGATGTTTGAGTAATTGCTGGCTAATCGCCTCCACGCGGGCGTCGGAGAGCTTATAGAGTGACAGCATGATGAACATGCCGGTGTAGAGCACCACGGGCACCACACAGAACAGAATTTTGATAGTCGTTAACACTTCCACAGGCTGCACGCTGTTGCTGGCGGAGTAGTTGACCCAGGCCAGGATCCAGCCCACTATCGCCCCGCCAATCGCCAGGCCAATTTTCAGGCTGAAGAGATAGGTGGAGAAGACCAGCCCGTCCATGCGACGCCCGCTGCGGCTCTCTTCGTAATCGACCACGTCTGAGGCCATCAGCCACTGCAGCGGCGTGGTGGTGTTAAAGACGAACAGGAACACGATATTGAGCGCAAAAATCAGCGCGATATGTTCAGCCGGGGTAAAGAAAATCAACAGGCTGATCAACGAGTAAGCAACAATAATGCCCTTAAAGGCCTTGACGCGATCGAAACGGCCCAGCAGGCGCGACGAGCACAGCGAACCAAACATGGTGGCAATGCTGCCATACAGCAGAAACTGCGTGGCCATCTGCGGATGGTCCATCACATATTTAACGAAGTAGAGCGTCGCACCACCGCGTACCACGCTGGAGCAGGTCGCCATCATTTTGAACGCGCACATGATGCGCCACTGGGTATTGCCGAACAGCAGCTTCAGGTCTTTCGACACCGAGGAGCCCGGCTGCACGTCAAAGGTATAACGCTCTTTGGTGGTGAAGAAGCAGACATACAGCAGCACCACGCCGCACAGCCCCAGCACGCACATCGCGCCAAAGTAGCCCACCTGCTCATTACCTTTACCGATGATCCCCACCAGCGGCAGAGCAATCCCGCTGATCGCCAGCGATCCTGCCGCCGCCAGGAAAAAGCGCCAGGACTGAAGCGCATGCCGTTCTTTCGGATCGGCGGTGATCACCCCAGGCATCGCGCAGTACGGTACGTTGACGAAGGTGTAGACCAGCGTCAGCAGGATGTACGTCACGCAGGCGTAAATAATTTTGCCCTGAGCAGAGAAGTCCGGCGTGTAGAACGTCAGCATACAGACAATGCCGAAGGGGATCGCGCCCCACAGCAGGAAAGGCCGGAACTGCCCGTGGCGCGTGCGGGTGCGGTCGACCAGCAGCCCCATCAGTGGATCGGTCACCGCGTCGAGCACGCGCGAAACCAAAAACAGCGTGCCCATAATGCCCGCAGACAGGCCGAACACGTCGGTGTAGAAATAGGCGAGCAGGAACATGGTCGCCTGCCAGACGAAGCCGCAGGCGGTGTCACCCAGCCCGTAGCCAATTTTGTCTTTCATGGTGAGTTGCATGGTTTTCCCCAACGCAGAGAGTGGAATGGTGCAAACGTCAGGGACCTGATCCAGGAAATATGTCACCCGGCGTCGTGTCAGGAATACACCCTATTCTCGTGTGCGGTTATTATCGCTTCGTGTTAATAAAGTGTAATGACATGTTCGTTTTATCAGCAATGGTCATTTCTTATTTCTGAATTATGATATTTTGCTTTTGTGATAAACGTCGTTATATTTTAAATATGAAAAAGAGGTTTATTTTTAGTGAGTTATAAATTTTAGATCGCGCGATGTTGATTTATTTCAGACGCAGGAAAACCGCCCACTAAATCTATTTAGCAGGCGAGATAAAATCCCGAAATAATTATATTCCGAGGGCTTTTTTACCGGCGTTAATAACCTCAATAATTTTATCGGTATCGTAAATGCACCCTTTCCACGTTCCTCCGCTCACCGATTGCAGCGCAGCCCACAGGCGAGTGTCGTCGGGCAGAAAATCGTGCGCGTGCAGTTCCGGATGCGGCATGCGCCTTGCCAGCTTTGCCGCGCCCTCGTCCGGCGTCAGCGGGGCGTGCAAGGTGCCGATAAAGTTCACGCTGCCCGTCAGGGAGAGGCGATCGACCACAATCTCAATGATGTCGTGATCCCGCAGCTTGCCAATCGGCCCCCCTGCCAGCGCTTCCGGCGCGACGTGACCAAAACAGGCGCCGGTCGAGACGCCGGAGAAGCGTGCATCCGTGATCAACGACACCGTTTTGCCCCAGGAGACATGCTTGAGCGCCGACGTCAGTTGATAGGTCTCTTCCATACCGGTGCCGGACGGACCGCCGCCGATCACCACCATGATATCGCCCTGCTCGATCTCACCGCTTTTGATCGCCTTGATGGCGCTCGCTTCCGAGACAAAGACCCGCGCCCGCCCGGTATGCCGGTAAACGCCATCTTCGCCCACCACCGAAGGATCGATCGCCGTGGCTTTGATCACCGATCCTTCCGGCGCGATGTTGCCCACGGGGAACGCCACCGTCGAGGTGAGTCCTCGGGCTTTAGCACGGGCTGGAGGCAGGATCACGTCGTCTGGATCTACGCCATCCTGCTCGCGCAGACACGCACGGAAACGCGTCCTGCGCTCGGATGCCTGCCACCAGTCGAGATTCTCGCCTACCGTCTGGCCCGTCACGGTCATGGCATCTTCATGCAACAAACCGAGATCGCGCAAATGCAGCATCACCTCCGGCACGCCGCCGGCCAGGAATGCGCGCACCGTCGGGTGGTAATCAGGCCCGTTTGGCAAGACGCTGACCAGCCGCGGCACCTTGCGATTGATCCGCGTCCAGTGCGCCACGTCCGGCAACGTACAGCCTGCCGCGTGGGCGATGGCGGGAATATGCAGCAATAAATTGGTCGATCCGCCGAAGGCCGCGTGGATGACCATCGCGTTCTCGATGGCTTTGTCGGTCAGAATGTCGCGGGTGGTAATGCCGCGGTTATCCAGTTCGATGACGGCCCTGGCAGACTGGCGTGAGATCTCCAGCCAGACATCCTGCCCGGAAGGCGCCAGCGCAGAATGCGGTAAGGCCAGGCCCAGCGCTTCAGCCACCACCTGCGAGGTGCCCGCCGTGCCCAAAAACTGACAGCCGCCCCCCGGGGTTGCGCAGGCGCGGCAGCCCAGTTCGGCGGCCTCCTGCAAAGAAAGTTCATGATTGGCGTAGCGTGCCCCGATGGTTTGCACTTTGCCGGCATCTTCGCCAAAAGTGGGCGGCAGCGTCGCCCCGCCCGGCACCAGGATGGTGGGCAGATGGTGCATCGATGCCAGCGCAATCATGGTCGCAGGCAGACCTTTATCGCAGGTTGCCACGCCGATCACCGCCCGGCGCGTCGGCAGTGAGCGAATCAACCGCCGAAAGACGATGGCGGCGTCATTGCGATACGGCAGAGAATCAAACATACCGTGCGTCCCTTGCGAACGACCGTCGCAGGGATCGCTAACGAACGCGGCGAAGGGGATGCCGCCGTTACGTGTGATCTCTTTTGCTGCCGCCTGCATTTGCAGGCCAATCTCCCAGTGCCCCGTGTGGTAGCCCAGCGCAACCGGACGACCATCACCGGCGCGGATGCCCCCCTGCGTACCAATAATCAGCACCTCTTTGCCGGTCAGCTTGTTTGCATCCCAGCCCATTCCCGCGTTTTGCGTCATACCAAACAGGTTACCGCTGGGGGATTCCATCAGCATTTGCGGCGTCAGCGGCAGCGCACCCTGCGGGCCGGGCGCATGGGTGGTCACAGAATAAAAGGCGTCGTTCTGAGGGGTAAAAATCGTTTCTATCGACATCGTTACCGTCCGCTTTAGCAGAGCTTGAGCTGTTGTAAGATCGATTTGAGGCGGGCTTTTCCGGCCTCATCCAGCGGCGAGGCGGGCGGCAGTACGTGCGTGGAGACTGCACGTCCGCACAGGACAATCGCTTCTTTGATGACATTCACGAAGGGCGTATCCAGCTGGTAGATCTGCGGGATTTGCAGCAAGGTCTGATGATAATGCGCCGCCAGGGCTAAATCACCGTCGCGGAAAGCCTCCAGCAGTTTGACCGAGATCTGCGGGGCAAAGTTACCGCTGGCCGAGATGGCCCCGTCGCCGCCCAGCAGCAGAGTATTAAACAGGTGATCGTCATAGCCACAGAGCACCGTAAAGTGCGGATGTGCTGCTTTCACCGTCTGGATCATGCTGCGCAAATGCGCCACCGAATCGATGGTATCTTTTATACCAACGATGTTCTGGCGGGAGTCCACCAGCGTTTTCACCAGCGCGGGCGTCAGATCCTGCCCGGTCAGTGCCGGGAAGTTATACAGCATCACCGGTAGCGTCACGCTGTCGGCGACCTGCTGGAAATAGCCCACCAGATTTTGCTCAGAGACCTTCCAGTAATACGGATTGATCACCACGATCCCGTCAGCCCCTGCCTGCTGGGCATGCTGGCTGAGTTCAATCGTTTCGCGGGCGTTGGTGCCACCGGTACCAATCAGCACAGGCACGCGACGGTCAACGTGCTCGATGGCGAAACGGGCGATCGCTTTTCGTTCTTCAGCATTGAGCTGGGAGAATTCACCGCCGCTGCCTAAAAAGAACAGACCGTCCACGCCTGCCGCAATCATATCGTCGATAAGCGCGGCAGTACCTTGCTTATCAAGTTGCCCTTCGGCGGTAAAAATCGTGGAGACAGGGGGAATAATGCCCGTAAACATCGCGGTCTGCTGCATGGGATCTCCTTGCTGATTCATTTTGTTCTACATTATAGAACAGCGTTCGTTAATTTAACGATCATACTATGACGCAGTAAAAGCACAGGTAAATGGGAGGCGTAGAGGAAGTGCGGAAAATATAAGCTGGATCACATATTGGCTTGTCTGGGTGCGGCCTGATGCCCTCACCCTAACCCTCTCCCACGGGGAGAGGGAACCAGAACTGTACCTCCATGGGGGCCAGGAGCTTCGACTTTTACTCCCAGAGGTGAGGGAAATTTTCCCCCTCCCCCCTGGGGAGAGGGCCGGGGTGAGGGGCTCAGCCTGCCAGCATTTTCACCACCACTTTACGCACCTGGGCAGGCGCTCCCACCGCGCACAGCGGCTTATGCACTTCACCCGGGTAAAACACCACAAAATCGCCTTCGCTTAACACGACGGTTTTTTCCTGCTCCCCTTCGGGCAAAAACGCGATGTCTTTATCCGCCAGCCAGTCTGTGTCCGGCGTGCCGTGCGGCAGGGTGCTGAAGGTCATCCCTTCCTGCCCTTTTAACACAATCTGGATATCCAGATAGCGGGCGTGGTACTCCGCGCGACGTTCAGCAAACGGCTGGGTCATATCTTCAGAGACCAGATAGAAGAGGTTGTTGCCGTCAATGTCATGCTTGCCCAGCGGGGTCGCATCGGTCACGTGCGTTTTAACGTGCTCAATCGCCTGACGCAGCGCTTCCGGTAGCCAGACCTGTAAGTGATGAATGTTGCCTACGATCATGTTTAAACCCTCAATATAAAACGATGTTTCATTTTTATCTTTTATACGAGAATTTTCACTGCCATACCACCCCTTTTTGAGTCAACCTTGCGGCAGCGCATGTTTATCGGGAAACGTGTTAAAACACTGTTAAACCTCTTCCGGCAACTATGCAGTCATTATGCATAAACCCTGTTTCTGCACGTTTCATCCGCTTACTAACCCTCTGATGTTTAATTGAAAATTTAAATAAAGCCTGCCAGTTCACACTTTGTTATTTTGGTATTTTGCGTTAAAAACAAATAATTATTTAAAGGTTTAAGATAAGACCATAATAATTATTGGCTGTTTTTGCATAGCCATGCCGCGATGCAGAAAATAACCTTTAAAATCAGCAGCATGTCAAATTATGTCAATGTATAAATATCTACAAAATAATAACAACTTCAGATAAGGCTTTCTAATAACGCGTAGCTATTCATATTTTAAAAGCCGTGAATTAATCATTATCTGATGCGAATCATGCAATTGAAAACAAACGTATCGCTCGCCTGTTGAGCGTGAGCAATATCACATTATGAATATATTTAGCGCCTAGTATGATTCCTGAAATCAAATGAGCTTAGCCGCCATGACATTAATTAACATGCATGGCTCAGCCCTTTTTATTCTGAAAAAAAGTAAAGGGATAAATATGGAAAAGCATTATGTCGGTTCTGAAATAGGTCAATTGCGTAGCGTGATGCTGCATCGCCCGAATTTAAGCTTAAAACGCTTAACGCCATCGAACTGTCAGGAATTATTATTTGATGACGTATTATCCGTTGAGCGTGCCGGTGAGGAGCATGACATCTTCGCAAACACGCTGCGCGAGCAGGGTGTGGAAGTCCTGCTGTTGACCGACCTGTTAACCCAAACGCTTGATATTACGGAGGCAAAAGCCTGGCTTCTGGATACGCAAATCTCGGATTATCGCCTTGGCCCCACCTTCGCCAACGATGTGCGCGGCTGGCTGGCGGATATGCCTCATCGGGAACTGGCGCGTCGATTAAGCGGTGGATTAACCTACGGTGAGATCCCGGCCTTTATTAAAAATATGGTGGTGGATACCCACACGGCGAATGATTTTATTATGAAGCCGCTGCCCAACCATTTATTTACCCGTGATACCTCCTGCTGGATTTATAACGGCGTTTCCATTAACCCAATGGCTAAACCTGCCCGCCAGCGTGAAACAAATAATCTCCGCGCCATTTATCGCTGGCACCCTGCCTTTGCCGATGGCGACTTTATTAAATATTTCGGCGATGAAAATATTAATTATGACCACGCCACATTAGAAGGCGGCGATGTCCTGGTCATTGGTCGCGGCGCCGTATTAATTGGTCTTTCTGAGCGCACCACGCCACAGGGCGTGGAGTTCCTGGCAGACAGCCTGTTTAAACATCGTCAGGCCGAACGAGTGGTGGTCGTTGAGTTACCGAAACATCGCTCCTGTATGCACCTCGACACCGTCATGACGCATATCGACGTTGATACCTTCTCGGTCTATCCCGAAGTGGTGCGCAAAGACGCACAGTGCTGGACCCTGACCCCGGACGGACGCGGCGGCCTGCTGCGCACCCAGGAGACGGATCTATTGCATGCCATTGAAAAAGCGCTGGGCATTTCTCAGGTGCGCCTGATTACTACCGGCGGCGACGCCTTCGAGGCCGAGCGCGAACAGTGGAACGATGCCAACAACGTGCTGACCTTGCGCCCCGGCGTGGTGGTGGGTTACGAGCGCAACATCTGGACCAATGAAAAATATGACAAAGCCGGCATCACCGTGCTGCCGATTCCCGGCGACGAGCTGGGTCGCGGTCGCGGCGGCGCTCGCTGCATGAGCTGCCCTCTGGAACGTGACGGAATTTAAAGGAGTCATCATGGAACGAAAACCCACTCTGGTTGTGGCGCTCGGCGGAAACGCGTTGCTGAAACGCGGTGAACCGCTGGAAGCCGCCATCCAGCGTCAGAACATCGAGCTGGCCGCTCGCACCATCGCCGGGTTAACAACGCAGTGGCGCGTGGTGCTGGTGCATGGCAATGGACCGCAGGTTGGCCTGCTCGCGCTGCAAAACAGCGCCTATGACAAGGTCACCCCTTACCCGCTCGACATTCTCGGTGCCGAAAGTCAGGGGATGATTGGTTACATGCTCCAGCAAGCGCTGAAAAACAATCTGCCCCAACGTGAGGTGAGCGTGCTGCTCACCCAGGTGGAGGTGGATGCGGCCGACCCGGCGTTTAGCCACCCGACCAAATTTATCGGCCCGGTCTATTCCGAAGAACAGGCGCAGGCCCTGCAGGCAGAAAAAGGATGGGTATTCAAAGCAGACGGGCCTTACTTCCGCCGCGTTGTTCCGTCACCTCAGCCGAAACGCATTGTCGAGAGCGATGCCATTACCGCCCTGATTGCCCGCGATCATCTGGTGATTTGCAACGGCGGCGGCGGCGTGCCGGTGGTGGAAAACGCCAGTGGCTATCAGGGTATCGAAGCGGTCATTGATAAAGATCTCTCCGCTGCACTACTGGCGCGCCAGATCGAAGCGGATGCCCTGCTGATCCTGACCGATGCCGACGCGGTGTACCTCGACTGGGGAAAACCCACCCAGCGCCCGCTGGCCCAGGTCACGCCTGACATCCTCAGTGAAATGCACTTTGACGCCGGGTCGATGGGCCCGAAAGTCGCCGCCTGCTGCGCGTTTGTGCAGACGTGCAACGGCATCGCTGGGATCGGGTCGCTGGAAGACGGCCCGGAAATCCTGGCAGGCGAGAAAGGTACGCTGATTCGTCACTAAAACCCCTCACCCTAACCCTCTCCCACTGGAAGAGGGAATATAACCCCCCTCTCCCTGTGGGAGAGGGCCGGGGTGAGGGCATCAGATAGCTAATAATTTAAAAAGGATTTACCCATGACCATCAACCTGAAAAACCGTAATTTCCTCAAACTACTGGACTACACCCCAGCAGAAATTCAGTACCTGATCGACCTGGCTATCGAACTCAAAGCCGCCAAAAAAGCCGGTCGGGAAAAGCAAACGCTGGTCGGGAAAAACATCGCCCTGATCTTCGAAAAAACCTCCACCCGCACCCGCTGCGCGTTTGAAGTGGGCGCATTTGACCAGGGCGCTCAAGTCACCTACCTCGGCCCAAGCGGTTCCCAGATCGGCCATAAAGAGTCGATGAAAGATACCGCCCGCGTGCTGGGTCGGATGTATGACGGCATTGAATATCGCGGCTACGGCCAGGCGATTGTCGAAGAGCTGGGCGAGTTCGCGGGCGTGCCGGTCTGGAACGGCCTGACCGATGAGTTCCATCCAACGCAAATCCTGGCGGATCTGATGACCATGCTGGAGCACGCGCCGGGCAAAACGCTGCAGGAGCTGAGCTTCGCCTATCTGGGCGATGCGCGAAATAACATGGGCAATTCGCTGATGGTCGGTGCGGCGAAGATGGGCATGGATATTCGCCTGGTCGCCCCGAAATCGTTCTGGCCGGATGCCGCGCTGGTTGAGCAGTGCCGCTCCATCGCCAAAGAGACCGGCGCACGCATCACCCTGACCGACGATGTGAACGAAGGCGTGCACGGCACGGACTTCCTCTACACCGACGTCTGGGTATCGATGGGCGAGCCGAAAGAGGCCTGGGCCGAACGCGTCAGTCTGATGAAGCCTTATCAAATCAACGGCGACGTGATGAAAGCGACCGGCAATCCACACGTCAAATTCATGCACTGCCTGCCCGCGTTCCATAACGAACACACTAAAGTGGGACAGGAAATCGAAATGGCCTACGGCCTGAAAGGACTGGAAGTGACGGAAGAGGTCTTCGAATCCCCGAACTCTATCGTCTTTGACGAAGCAGAGAACCGCATGCACACCATTAAAGCGGTCATGGTGGCGACACTCGGCGACTAATCACCGCCCGGCGCGGCCTGAAGCTGCGCCGGGGCAAGGAGAACATCATGGGCAAGTTCAAGTTTCCTTCCGCGTATACCATTCTCTTTTTTCTGATTGCCGTTGTCGCCGCGCTGAGCTGGATTGTGCCAGCCGGCCAGTACCAGATGGCGATGAACGAAACGCTCGGCAAAGAAGTGCCCATTGCTGGCACTTACGCGCACGTTGCCGCGCATCCGCAGGGGATCGTTTCGGTGCTGATGGCCCCGATCGCCGGATTGTACGATCCGGTCTCCGGCCAGGCCGGGGCGATCGACGTCGCGCTGTTTATTCTGATCATCGGCGGATTTCTGGGGATCGTCACCAAAACCGGCGCCATTGATGCGGGGATCGAGCGCGTTACCACTAAGCTGCGCGGGCGCGAAGAGTGGATGATCCCGATCCTGATGGCGCTGTTTGCCGCCGGTGGCACCATTTATGGCATGGCCGAAGAGTCATTGCCGTTCTACACGCTTCTGGTCCCGGTGATGCTGGCTGCCCGCTTCGATCCGGTTGTGGCTGCCTCCACCGTCCTGCTCGGCGCGGGCATTGGTACGCTCGGCTCAACGATCAACCCGTTTGCCACGGTGATCGCGGCCAACGCCGCCGGCATCCCTTTTACCAACGGGATCGCCCTGCGTCTGGCGATGCTGGTTATTGGCTGGATCATCTGCGTGGTCTGGGTGATGCGCTACGCCCGCAAGGTCCGTCAGGATCCTTCGCAGTCGATCGTGGCGGATAAACAAGAAGAGAACCTCGCCCATTTTCTGGGTAACAAAGGCGACCAGTCGCTGGAATTTACCCCGGTGCGCAAAATCATTCTGGTGATTTTCGCCCTGGCCTTTGCCGTGATGATTTACGGCGTGGCGGTGCTGGGATGGTGGATGGCAGAGATCTCGGCCGTGTTTCTTGCAAGCGCCATTATCGTCGGCCTTATCGCGCGGATGAGCGAAGAGGAGCTGACCTCGACCTTTATCAACGGCGCACGGGATTTGCTGGGCGTCGCGCTGATTATCGGCATCGCCCGCGGTATCGTAGTGATTATGGATAAGGGCATGATTACCCACACCATTTTGCACAGTGCTGAAGGCCTGGTGACCGGATTATCCTCCGTCGCGTTTATTAACGTGATGTACTGGCTGGAAGTGCTGTTGTCATTTCTTGTGCCTTCTTCGTCCGGCCTGGCCGTTCTGACGATGCCGATCATGGCGCCGCTTGCCGATTTCGCTAACGTCAATCGCGATTTGGTCGTGACTGCGTACCAGTCTGCATCCGGTATCGTCAACCTGGTGACCCCAACCTCCGCCGTGGTTATGGGTGGGCTGGCAATCGCCCACGTTCCCTACGTGCGCTATCTGAAGTGGGTTGCGCCGCTGCTGGGGATTTTAACGGTGGTGATTATGGTGGCGTTAAGCCTGGGTGCATTGATGTAATTTTCCGGATGGCGCTGCGCTAATCCGGCCTACGGATCGGTGCGGCGCCACCGGTTATTTTGGTCACTGAGATGGGAAGAAGAGAACATGGAATACGGAGATTACTCCCCCAAAGAACAACTACAGCTGGCGGTTTGCCAGACTCTGATAAGCGAAAACACCTACCTCTCTCAGGAAGAGATCCGCCGTGATTTACAGGAGCGCGGCTTTGAAACCATAAGCCAGTCTACCGTTTCACGTCTGCTCACGTTGCTGGGTGTCATAAAAATTCGCAATGCCAAAGGCCAAAAGATTTATTCGATGAATCCTCAGCTGCGCCCTGCTCCGGATGCGGCGCGTTCCATCTCGGAAATGGTGGTGAGCGTGGAGCATAACAGCGAATTTATCCTTATCCATACCGTTGCCGGATATGGCCGTGCGGTGGCGCGTATTCTGGATTATCACCAGCTGCCGGAGATTTTAGGCGTGGTGGCCGGAAGCAGTATTGTCTGGGTCGCGCCGCGCATCGTTAAGCGCACGGCGCTGGTGCACAAGCAAATTAATTATTTACTCAGAACGCATTAATATTCATATAGAACCGTTTGCACTGAGTAAAGCGTGCATTAAATGCTTGATCGGAGCATCGAGCTGAGTATAATGCCCGACAATTTGCCGGGAGAAAGTCATGGTCAAGCGTGTACGACATACAGTCATACCGCGTCTGAAAACAGACGCTGGCCTGCCGTTTTTCTTCCCGTTGCTTACCCTATTCCCAGAGCCCCTCATTTGAGGGGCTTTTTTTTGCCCGGCGTCAGGAGATAAACATGAATCCGCTTTATCAAAAACACATCATTTCCATCAATGACCTCAGCCGCGAAGAGCTGGAACTGGTTCTGGATACCGCGGCAAAACTGAAGGCCAACCCACAGCCCGAGCTGTTAAAACATAAAGTGATCGCCAGCTGTTTCTTTGAGGCATCGACCCGTACTCGCCTCTCGTTTGAAACCTCCATGCATCGCCTGGGCGCAAGCGTGGTCGGCTTCTCAGACAGCAGCAACACGTCGCTGGGCAAAAAAGGCGAGACGCTGGCCGACACCATTTCGGTTATCAGCACTTACGTGGATGCCATCGTGATGCGTCATCCGCAGGAAGGCGCCTCGCGCCTGGCAACCGAGTTTTCAGGCGGTATCCCGATTCTGAACGCCGGCGATGGGGCGAACCAGCATCCGACGCAGACCCTGCTGGATCTGTTCACCATCCGTGAAACCCAGGGCCGACTGGAAAATCTGCATATCGCCATGGTCGGTGATTTGAAATATGGCCGCACCGTCCACTCCCTGGCTCAGGCGCTGGCGAAATACAACGGCAACCGGTTCTACTTTATCGCCCCAACGGCGCTGGCGATGCCGCAGTACATTCTGGATATGCTCGATGAGAAAGGGATTGCGTGGAGCCAGCACGCCAGCATCGAAGAGGTGATGGGCGAGGTGGATATTCTCTATATGACCCGCGTGCAAAAAGAGCGTCTGGATCCGTCCGAGTACGCCAACGTGAAGGCGCAGTTTGTCCTGCGCGCCAGCGACCTCGACGGCGCGCGTGACAACATGAAGGTATTACACCCGCTGCCGCGCATCGACGAAATTGCCACCGACGTGGATAAAACGCCGCACGCCTGGTACTTCCAGCAGGCGGGTAACGGCATCTTTGCACGCCAGGCATTACTGGCACTGGTACTGAATCGCGACTTGGCTCTGTAAGGAAAAATAACCATGACACATGACAACAAACTCCAGGTAGAAGCCATCAAACGTGGCACCGTGATTGACCATATCCCTGCGCAAATTGGCTTTAAGCTTTTGACGTTATTCAAGCTGACCGAGACCGACCAGCGCATCACCATTGGTCTGAACCTGCCGTCAGGCGAGATGGGCCGCAAGGATCTGATTAAAATTGAGAACACTTTCCTGACCGACGAGCAGGTGAACCAGCTTTCGCTCTATGCGCCGAATGCGACGGTAAACCGCATCGATGATTACGAAGTGGTGGGAAAATCCCGCCCAAGCCTACCGGAGCGTATCAACAGCGTGCTGGTCTGCCCGAACAGCAACTGCATCAGCCACGCTGAGCCGGTTTCGTCCAGCTTTGCAGTGAAAAAACGCGAGAAAGATATCGCACTCAAATGCAAATACTGCGAAAAAGAGTTTTCTCATTATGTGGTGCTGGCCAACTAATTGAGGTTGGTAAAGGATCCCGGCCTCCCTATAATGGCCGGGAACATTCTTAACGCTGTTATTCTGGAGAAAACATGAGCAAAGTACTTGCGACGGAAAATGCACCAGCCGCTATTGGCCCGTACGTTCAGGGCGTTGATCTGGGCAGCATGATCATCACGTCCGGTCAGATCCCGGTGAACCCAAAAACGGGTGAAGTGCCAGAAGATGTTGCCGCACAGGCGCGTCAGTCACTGGAAAACGTTCAGGCGATCGTTGAATCTGCGGGCCTGAAAGTGGGCGATATCGTGAAAACCACCGTCTTCGTTAAAGATCTCAACGACTTCGCGACCGTTAACGCCACTTACGAAGCGTTCTTCACCGAGCACAACGCCTCCTTCCCGGCGCGCTCCTGCGTGGAAGTCGCGCGTCTGCCAAAAGACGTGAAAATTGAAATCGAAGCGATCGCGGTGCGTCGTTAAGTTTCATATTTGCACTAAAAAGGCAGCGCTGGCTGCCTTTTTTATATTTATCATCAGCGAAGTATTTCGCCTATTTTTACCCTCGTCTTCAAATGACTTATTTATCGGTCCATTAATACACTAGCGCGGCTGTATTAACCCTCTAATGGACTAAAAATGAAACGTTCTAAAATTGCCTTTGCGATTGCGACACTCACGGTTGCGTCTTCTGCCTTTGCGCATGGCTATATCGAATCGCCTGCCAGCCGGGCGTATATGTGTAAGCTTGGGCAAAATATTGACTGTGGTAACGTCGAATATGAACCGCAGAGCGTTGAACGCGCCTCCGGCTTTCCTGCCAACAGCCTGCCGCCCGACGGTGAGCTGGCCAGCGCAGGCATTGCCAACTATTCACAGCTCGACAGACAAAGTCTGAATGCCTGGACCAAGTCACCGATGACCGCAGGCCCGCATACTTTTACCTGGTATCATACTGCGCCGCACAAAACGACCAACTGGCGTTATTACATCACCAAACAAAACTGGAATCCTAACAAGCCACTGACCCGCGACCAGTTTGAATTAACCCCATTCTGCACCGTCAATGGCAATGGACAGGCACCTGCTGCGCGGCAGGAAATGCATTGTAATGTGCCAGAACGTACCGGCTACCAGGTGATTTACGGCGTATGGGAAATTGCAGATACCGCGAACAGTTTTTACCAGGCTATCGACGTTGATTTTGGCCATGGCGGCCATAACGTGCCGGATGAAACACCCGCCGTGGCGTCCGAATGGAGCAAAACCCTGACCGGTCAGGTAGCGGGAAATAACCTGCAGCCCGGCGATAAAGCGATCGCGCGTTTCTTTGATGCCCACGGTGAAGTGCTGAACATGCGGACCTCGCTGACCATCTCATCAGCCCAGCAGGGCGACGCCAACCAGTGGGCATTTGACCTGGCTGAGAGTATCAACGCACAGCACAGCGACGTGCGCGTCGGGGTGAAAGACGAGGGCGGCAACGTGAACCCGGTCCACGGCGCGAACAGCGTCTTTGTGCGTGAAGGTAGCCCACTGCGTAGCGTGGCGATCTCTTATGAAGAACAAAAGCCGCAGGTGAACGAGACGCTTCAGGTGTCCAACGTGCAGTACAGCAAGGTGGAAAACGGCAAAGCAACGGTGAGCTTCCACGTTAACACCAGTGGCGATGTGAATCTTGAAGCGCATGTCATGAACCACATGGGCGCGGATAAGGGTTACCTGAAGCAAGACCTGAACAACGCGAATCAGGATGTCACCATGACCCTAAATGACGTGACGGCGGGTCACCACATGCTGAAATACTACGCGACCAACAAAGCCGGTACGCTGTTTGCTCAGGATGTGATCGACATGATGCTGGAAAGCGCAAACGCGCCTGCGCCTGCCGGTCAATACGATTACAGCTTCCCGGACGGGGTGTCATCGTACAAAGCAGGCACCGTGGTGTTCCAGCCAAAAGATGGCAAGACGTATCAGTGTAAACCTTTCCCTTACAGCGGCTACTGCATGCAGTATAGCGCCACCGCTAACCAATTTGAGCCTGGCGTGGGTTCACACTGGAAAGAAGCCTGGGTATTGAAGAACTGAGTCGCCTGTTTCCCTCACCCTACCCCTCTCCCAAAGGGAGAGGGGACTGTTCCGTGCAATCCTTGCCATGGATGAGGGCTGCTCTTCTCCCTCTCCCGTGGGAGAGGGTCGGGGTGAGGGCATCAGACCGCACTATCTCAATCACTTGTTTGTTGGCGCATCGCTACCCTACCTACAAAAATGAAGAACTGAGTCGCCGGTTTCCCTCACCCTACCCCTCTCCCCGTGGGAGAGGGAACTGTTCCGTGCAATCCTTGCCATGGATGAGGGCTGCCCTTCTCCCTCTCCCGTGGGAGAGGGAAATGTTCTGTGCAATCCTTGCCATGGGTGCGGGCTGCCCTTCTCCCTCTCCCCGTGGGAGAGGGTCGGGGTGAGGGGTGAGGGCATCAGACCGCAGAGGCCCCCACGCAGACCTACGGGTTGCGCGTCGCCCTGAGCAGGGTCTCCAGCGGATACACTGCCGCAATGACCACCTCGTCCTGAATCTGTGCCGCACTATCCAGCTCACGTTGTATCGCCGCGATCTCTGTATCATCCAGCGTGCCCTGCCGTGCGACCAGATCCGTTAACCTCAGACCAATCGATGCCAGCTTATCCACCTCCTGAATCACAGGCTTCATCGCCTTGAGCTGATAATTATTTTCGCTGAGCGCCAGCACATCGCTGGTATTGCTCTGCCAGCGGTTAAAGACGTGACGCAGCGACTCGGCGCTTTCCGTATCCTCCGCGTCGCTGATTAAACGCTCAGCCCATTTATTCATCTGCCGCACGGTGGTGCTTTCGGCGTTCAGCGCATCGGCATAGCGGTTCAGCGGCTCAAACTGGTGGTAGTTCCCGGCCTGGAATTTAAGGTGCTGACGGGTGTAATACTGCGCAGGCTCCAGCGCCTGGGCGAGAACCTGCAAAGGGAGTGTGTCGGCGTTATTCGCCAGACGCGTAAAGTAAGCCTGTTGCTGACTATGCTGCTGCAAGCCCACCGAGACGGTGGTCCAGCTGTCCATCGCCTGCAAACGGGTATACATGTTATCGGTGTCGTTCACCTCTTTCGCCGACCAGAGCCGCTCCGCCACCGCAAAGGCGCGCGGCCAGAGCTTAATATCCAGTACCGGTGCGACCACGTTTTCCGCCCAGAGGGCCGCTTCCCCGCCCATCAAATTCGCCTGCTGCGCCGCGTCTGGTACCACCGGCTGCGTCCCTTCAGGCACGTTGTCGAGTCGTGCGCCCGTAATCGGGTAGCGGGCGTTGCCTACCAGGAAATAACCGCTGAGCTTATCGTCCGTTACGTTCACAACCGGGCGGGTTTCCCCCATCCAGGTATCAACGGCAAAGGTGACCTGATTGTCGTCCCGCCACTGGATGTTATCCACGGCGCGACGTGATTTGCCTTTAAAATCAATAAATCCGCGCCAGCCGGATTCGCCCTTCACCAGCGTGAAGCTACCCTCAACCGGCTTGCCCTTCAGGCGCGGCATAACGAATGACCAGCTTTGCGCGCTGTCGTTATCCGCCAGTTGATCCACCCCATTCAGCCCCTGCGGGACAATCTCATTGCGATAGTGGTAGGCAGTGCTTTGCGGCTGATCAAGATAAAAACCGGTGGAGAGGATGCCCTTATAGCCCTGCTTCGCCACCTCACCCAGCGCGTCCTGCCCCTGCCAGGACTGGATCAAAATACTCTTCGGCAGGTCGGGATGGTAGATCTCATCCCAGCCGACCATCTGACGGTGATGCTTCTCCAGAAGGGTTTCCAGCTTACGGTTGAAATACGCCTGTAAGGCGTGGCTGTCGGCCAGTTTGTTTTGCCGCATAAAGTTTTGAATCGCCGCATTCTCTTTCCACTGCGTATCGTCCACCTCATCACCGCCGATGTGCAGATACGGATCGGGGAAGATCGCCGCCAGTTCGCTCACCATCGCGTCAGCAAAGGCGTAGGTTGCCTCTTTGGTCGGATCGAGGACGGGTTTTAATACGCCCCAGTGCCGTTCCATTTCATAAGGGCCTGGGGCGCTCATCAGTTCCGGATAGGCGACGGCAATGGCCGAGGCATGTCCCGGCATGTCGATTTCCGGCACCACCCGAATCCCCCGTTCGGCGGCATAGCGGACGACCTCGCGCATCTGCTCCGGCGTGTAGAACAGCCCGTCGCTGGCAAGCTGGGTCAGTTTGGGATAGCGCGTCGAGGCAAAGCGCCAACCCTGATCGTCCGTTAAGTGCCAGTGCAGCACGTTGAGTTTTGCCGCCGCCATGCCGTCGATCTGGCGTTTAATATCCGGCAGCGGAATGAAATGACGCGCGGAATCCAGCAGCAGTCCGCGCCACGGGAAGCGCGGCGCATCGTCGATGCTCACCCACGGTAATGAGGTGTTTTCCGCGCCGTTCTGAATCAGCTGGAGTACGGTCTCCATCGCGCGGAGCGCACCAAAACGGGTGTTGGCGGAGATGGTCACGCCGTTAGCGTCCACGTTCAGGGTGTAACTTTCATCGCTGTCCGGCAGCGGCTGCGGCTTCACTTTTTTGGCGATGACAATGCGAATGGTGGGGTTTTCCGGCGTGCTGCTTTGCGGCTGAAGCGTCCAGCCCGTTTGCAGAGCAATGCGCTGGCGCAGACGGTTAACCGCCCCACCGAGGTCATCGCCGCTGACGCTAACGGAAACCTGATTGGTCAGGACAAATGCGCCCTGAGTCGTCGGACGCTCCACTTTCGCGGGCCAGGGCATCAGGGGTAAATCGCCTGCCGGTGCGGCAAACGCAGAAGCGCCGAGCAAAAGCCCGGCGGTGAGAAGGCTGTAACGCAACATGAATGTTCCTTATCAGAATCTGACGGGCCAAATAAAAGCAAAACATTCTGTTAACATGCGTACAATTTATCGTCAAGCACAAGGGCCGACGAAGATCACAGGTTCTTGAATTTAAGCGGAAAGCCATGGCCCGGTACGCGCAGCGCCACCGGGCACACAAATCACTGCCAGCCGTACCGGCGGCTGTAAAAGCCTTTCACCAGCTGCGTCAGCACCATATATCCGGCCAGAATCGCCACCAGCCACGGGAAGTAGCTCAGCGGCAACGCCTGAAGATGCAGATAGCCCGCCAGTGGCGAGAAGGGCAGCGCGATACCCATCACCATCACCAGCACCGTCATGATCATCAGGGGCCAAGCCGCGCGGCTCTGAATAAACGGAATACGACGCGTGCGGATCATATGCACAATCAGCGTTTGCGACAGCAGCCCTACGACAAACCAGCCGGACTGGAACAAGGTCTGATGTTCCGGGGTATTAGCGTGGAACACGAACCACATCAGGCAGAACGTGAGGATATCGAAAATGGAGCTGATCGGGCCAAAGAAGAGCATAAAGCGCCCCAGATCGGCGGGATTCCAGCGCTGTGGTTTCTGAATCTGCTCGTCATCGACGTTATCAAACGGGATCGCCACCTGTGAGACATCGTACATCAGGTTTTGAATCAGCAGATGCAAGGGCAGCATCGGCAGGAACGGCAGGAAGGCGCTAGCCACCAGCACGCTGAAGACGTTACCGAAGTTGGAGCTGGCGGTCATCTTGATGTATTTCAGCATGTTGGCAAAGGTTCGGCGTCCTTCAATCACCCCCTGCTCCAGCACCATCAGGCTTTTTTCCAGCAGGATGATATCCGCCGCTTCGCGCGCAATATCGACCGCACCATCGACGGAAATACCAATGTCAGCAGCGCGTAGCGCCGGGGCATCATTGATACCATCCCCCATAAAGCCCACGACATGCCCTTCCCGACGCAGCAGAGAGACAATGCGCTCTTTGTGCATGGGCGTCAGACGCGCAAACAGCGTGGTCTGTTTTGCCAGCGCCGCCAGCGCATCATCAGAAAGCGTTTCAATCTCGCTCCCCGTCACGACCTCGCCTGCATCCAGGCCAACCTCATGACACACTTTTGCCGCCACCAGCTCGCTGTCGCCCGTCAGGATTTTCACGGTGATGCCGCTGGCTTTGAGCGCCTTCAGCGCCGGTGCGGTGGTCTCTTTTGGCGGATCGAGGAACGCGATATACCCTTCAAGGATCAAATCGGATTCGTCGATGCGCTGATAATCCCCTTCCCGGGCGGGCAGAAATTTACTCGCCACCGCCACCACGCGCAGCCCCTGACGGTTCAGGTTGTCGGTCACGCGTTTAATGCGACGCAGCATACTGTCGTCCAGCGGCACAATCTCACCGTTATGACGCACCTGCGTTGAGACGTTCAGGATCTCCTGCAGCGCGCCTTTACAAATCAGCTGATGGGCGTCAGCCTGCTCGCTGACCACCACTGACATCCGGCGGCGCTCAAAATCGAAGGGGATCTCATCCACCTTTTGCCAGCGGGTTGAAAGCTGACGAGCCGATTCCTCCTCCACCCCTTCCAGCACCGCCACGTCGAGCAGGTTTTTCAGGCCCGTCTGGTAATGGCTGTTCAGCCAGGCGGTGTGCAGAACGCGTTCGCTCACCTTACCCGAGACATCGGTATGGTTTTCCAGCACGATTTTATCCTGGGTGAGCGTACCGGTTTTATCGGTGCACAGGATGTCCATTGCGCCAAAGTTCTGAATGGCGTCGAGGTGTTTGACGATCACCTTTTGCTTTGACAGTTTGACCGCGCCGCGCGCCAGCGTAGAGGTGACAATCATCGGCAGCATTTCAGGCGTAAGCCCCACGGCCACCGACAGCGCAAACAGCGCCGCTTCCCACCAGTCGCCTTTGGTGTAGCCGTTGATCAGCAGCACAATAGGCGTCATTACCATCATAAAGCGGATCAGCAGCATACTGACGCGACCAATCCCTTTCTGGAACGCATTCGGCTCGCTCTCCTGCTCGCTGACGCGGCCCGCCAGCTGCCCGAACCAGGTTTGTCCGCCGGTGGCGATGACAATCGCCTGCGCCGTTCCGCTGACCACCGTGGTGCCCATAAAGCACAGGGTATCGCATTCCAGCGGGTTGGTTTGCTCAGGATCGCGGCTGCGCGCCACCTTCTCGACCGGTAAGGACTCGCCGGTCAGTGAAGCCTGGGCCACGAACAGATCCCGCGCCTGGATGATACGGAGATCCGCCGGGATCATGTCCCCTGCGGCAAGTTTGATCACATCGCCAACCACCAGCTGATCGATCGGCAGTTCGAGCCAGGCGTTTTCGCCCTTTTCATTGATCACACGCTGCACCGTGGCGGTATTGCTCACCATGGCTTTCAGGGCATCCGCCGCCCGCGTGGAACGCGCCTCCTGGATAAAGTTGAGCAGCGTGGAGATCCCCACCATCAGGGCAATCACCCCGGCGGCAAACAGATCTTCCGTGGCATAGGAGATGATGGCCAGCACCGTCAGCAGCAGGTTGAAGGGGTTACGGTAGCAAAGCCACAGATGAACCCACCACGGAGAGGGCTTTTGCGCCGGAATCGCGTTGTCGCCCTTTTCCGCACGCATTTTTTCCACTTCGGCGGCGTTAAGGCCTTCAGGATGGCCACCGAAGGCACGCCAGACCTCGTTTTCATCCATGGCGGCGGCGTTCAGGCACTGAACGGTCAGGGTGTGTGGGATCGGCGCGCCAGCCAGATTTTTGGCATTTGGCAGCGGATCGCGCTGCACCAGGCGGTGCGGCAGATGACGGTGCAGCTGAGCAAGCAGCTGGCGGGTGATATTTTTCAGCATAAGCAGTCCCCCGCATCCGTAACGACGGACGCAGTATTTTCTTCAGGCGTGGCAAAGCCGTACCTGAAAGGCACTCTACAATGTAAACAGGAACGTTCGGGACGTTACTGCCTCACGTCACCGGTGAGGCAGCAAAAGCTGACTTACCGGAAAGAAAGGGTTCTCCGTTTCAGGAGAGGTGCGGGATCGGGATCCATATGGCCTCCGGTAAGTGAAAGTCGTGTGTCGCCGCGCAGTATAAGGATTTAACCATACCGTTTGTGACGTTTCGGGCGGTATGATACCCCCTCTGAACTAAACCTAATGTAAACCAGACTTTGCCCATTGCTATTTCACACCCGGGCAGTAGGCTCTATTGACCACATTGTTGCTGTAACAGGGAATAAAGGATGCAGAACCGCCTGACCATTAAAGACATTGCGCGCTTGAGCGGCGTGGGGAAATCCACCGTGTCGCGCGTGCTGAACAACGAAAGTGGTGTCAGCGAACGCACGCGCGAACGCGTCGAAGCGGTAATGGCTCAGCATGGTTTCTCCCCCTCCCGTTCCGCCCGTGCCATGCGTGGGCAGAGTGACAAAGTGGTTGCGATTATTGTTTCCCGTCTGGATTCGCTGTCCGAAAACCTGGCGGTACAAACGATGCTCCCGGCGTTTTACGAGCAGGGTTACGATCCCATCATGATGGAAAGCCAGTTCTCCACCCAGATGGTGGAAGAGCATCTCGGCATGCTGCAACGACGTCATATCGACGGCGTGGTGCTGTTCGGTTTTTCCGGCATTCAGGATGAGATGCTCAAACCCTGGCAGGCATCTCTGGTGCTGATGGCCCGCGATGCCAGCGGCTTTGCCTCTGTTTGTTATGATGATGAAGGGGCCATCACTACGCTGATGCACCGCCTGTACGATCAGGGCCATCGCCATATCAGCTTCCTCGGCGTGCCGCACAACGACGTCACCACCGGTAAACGTCGTCATGAAGCCTATCTGGCTTTTTGTAAGCAGCACAATCTGCCCGCCGTCGCGTCCCTGCCGGGGCTGGCGATGAAACAGGGCTATGATCAGGTCGCCAGCGTCCTGACGGCGCAAACCACCGCGCTGGTCTGCGCGACCGATACGCTCGCCCTTGGCGCAAGTAAGTATTTGCAGGAGCAGCGTATCGACACGCTCCAGCTCGCCAGCGTGGGCAGCACACCGCTCATGAAATTCCTGCACCCGGAAATTGTGACTGTCGATCCGGGTTACGGCGAAGCGGGTCGCCAGGCGGCATCACAGCTCATTGAGCAGATCAATGGCCGTAGCGAACCCCGTCAGATCGTCATTCCCGCCCACCTTTCCTGAAGCCTGACAGAACGGTTTATTGTGATCATCACCCAATTTCGGGAACGTTCCCGTTTTCGCCGTTACGCTTAAAGAGTAGGCTCTCACTCATTCCGTTACCCACCCTATCTGTCATGAGGCTTCATGATGAGCAAAGTAAAACAAACCGACATCGACCAACTGATCGTTCTGGTTGGCGGGCGCGAGAATATCGCTACCGTCAGCCACTGTATTACCCGCCTGCGTTTTGTGCTGAACGATCCGGCCAAAGCCAATCCCAAAGCCATTGAAGAACTTTCCATGGTCAAAGGCTGCTTTACCAATGCCGGTCAGTTCCAGGTGGTGATTGGCACCGAAGTGGGCGATTACTATAAAGCCCTGCTGGCGACCACCGGCCACGCTTCAGCAGACAAAGAACAGGCCAAAAAAGCGGCCCGTCAGAATATGAAATGGCACGAGCAGCTGATATCCCACTTTGCGGAAATCTTCTTCCCGCTGCTGCCTGCGCTGATCAGCGGGGGTCTGATTCTGGGCTTCCGTAACGTCATTGGCGATGTGCCCATGAGCGACGGCAAAACGCTGGCGCAGATGTATCCGGCGCTACAAAGTATTTATGATTTCCTGTGGCTGATCGGTGAAGCGATCTTCTTCTATCTGCCGGTCGGGATCTGCTGGTCGGCGGTGCGTAAGATGGGTGGGACGCCTATTTTGGGTATCGTCCTGGGCGTCACGCTGGTCTCTCCACAGTTAATGAACGCTTACTTACTGGGTCAACAAGTGCCTGAGGTATGGAACTTCGGCCTGTTTACCATCGCCAAGGTGGGCTATCAGGCGCAGGTCATCCCGGCTCTGCTGGCAGGCCTGTCGCTCGGCTTTATTGAAACACACCTCAAGCGCATCGTGCCGGATTATCTGTATCTGGTCGTCGTTCCGGTCTGCTCGCTGATTCTGGCGGTCTTCCTCGCACATGCCTTTATCGGTCCATTTGGCCGCATGATTGGCGACGGTGTTGCGTTTGCGGTTCGCCATCTGATGACCGGTAGCTTCGCGCCGATTGGGGCCGCACTGTTTGGTTTCCTGTATGCCCCGCTGGTGATCACCGGTGTTCATCAAACCACGCTCGCCATTGATATGCAGATGATCCAGAGTCTGGGCGGTACGCCGGTCTGGCCATTGATTGCGCTGTCGAACATTGCGCAGGCCTCTGCGGTCACCGGCATTATTATCGTCAGCCGTAAACATAACGAACGTGAAATCTCCGTTCCGGCCGCCATCTCTGCCTACCTTGGCGTGACGGAACCGGCAATGTACGGCATCAACCTGAAATACCGCTTCCCGATGCTGTGCGCAATGATTGGCTCAGGCCTGGCGGCCCTGCTCTGTGGCCTAAACGGCGTGATGGCGAACGGTATCGGTGTCGGTGGTTTACCGGGCATCCTCTCCATTCAGCCCGCGTACTGGCAGGTCTTTGCCGTGGCAACGGCGATTGCGGTTATCGTTCCAATGGCGCTAACCACCGTCGTTTACCAGCGCAAATTCCGTCAGGGCACGTTGCAGATTGTTTAACACCTTTTTTCGGGGCGCACTTGCGCCCCTTCGCATTTGCAGGAAACCATTATGAATACCCTTCCTCACTGGTGGCAAAACGGCGTCATCTATCAGATCTACCCGAAGAGCTTCCAGGACACGACCGGCTGCGGCACCGGTGATTTACGCGGGGTGACCCGGCGTCTCGATTACCTGAAAACGCTTGGCATTGACGCCATCTGGCTGACGCCGTTTTATATCTCCCCGCAGGTGGATAACGGCTACGACGTAGCGAACTATACCGCCATCGATCCGGCTTACGGCACGCTGGATGATTTTGACGAGCTGGTGGCGCAGGCGCATTCGCGTGGCATTCGCATCGTGCTCGACATGGTGCTCAACCACACCTCTACGCAGCATGCCTGGTTTCGGGAATCCCTGAATAAAGCCAGCCCGTACCGTCAGTTTTATATCTGGCGCGACGGTACGCCGGACCAGTTGCCCAATAACTGGCGCTCCAAATTTGGCGGCAACGCCTGGCGCTGGCACGCCGAGAGTGAGCAGTACTATCTGCATCTGTTTGCCCCTGAGCAGGCGGATCTCAACTGGGAAAACCCGGCTGTGCGCGCCGAGCTGAAAAAAGTGTGTGAGTTCTGGGCCGATCGCGGCGTGGACGGCCTGCGTCTGGATGTGATTAACCTTATCTCAAAAGATCAGGCGTTCCCGAACGACGAGACCGGCGACGGTCGCCGCTTCTATACTGACGGACCGCGCGTACACGACTATTTGCAGGAGATGAGCCGCGACGTCTTTACCCCGCGCAACCTGATGACCGTGGGTGAGATGTCCTCGACCTCACTGGAAAACTGCCAGCAGTACGCGGCGCTCGACGGGCGCGAACTGTCGATGACCTTTAACTTCCATCATCTGAAGGTCGATTATCCCGGCGGTGAAAAGTGGACCCTGGCAAAACCTGATTTCATCGCGCTGAAAGCCCTTTTTAGCCACTGGCAGCAGGGGATGCACAACAAGGCCTGGAACGCGCTGTTCTGGTGTAATCACGATCAGCCGCGCATCGTGTCGCGCTTTGGTCACGAGGGTGAGTATCGGGTACCCGCGGCAAAAATGCTTGGCATGGTGCTCCACGGCATGCAGGGCACACCGTACATCTATCAGGGTGAAGAGATCGGCATGACCAATCCGCATTTCACCCGTATCACCGATTATCGCGATGTCGAAAGCCACAACATGTTCGCCGAAATGCGAACACTTGGTCGCGATACTGACGAACTTCTGGCGATACTGGCGACTAAATCCCGGGATAACGGTCGAACGCCAATGCAGTGGGATGCCAGCCATAATGCCGGATTTACCGACGGAGAGCCGTGGATTGGCGTGTGCGATAACTACGAGACGGTCAACGTTGATCGCGCGCTCAACGATCCGGACTCGGTGTTTTATGCCTATCAGACGTTGATTGCCCTGCGTAAAAGCCTGCCGGTACTGACCTGGGGCGATTATCAGGATCTGTTACCGGATCACCCGTCTTTGTGGTGCTATCGCCGTCAATGGGAGGGCCAGGCGCTTGTCGTTGCCGCCAACCTTAGCGGTGAAGCACAGCTCTGGCAGTCAGAGACGTTCTCAGGCGTGTGGCAGCCGATCGTGAGCAACTACACGCACGCCACCCCTCGCCCGGACACTATCACGCTGCGTCCGTATGAAGCGGTCTGGTGGCTTCAGCGTTAATTCCCCTCGCCGGGCTGCCTGACCGGGCCCGGCAAAACCTTACTGTTTTTGTTGAAAAATTAAGCGATTTTTTCCTTTCATATTTTACAAAGCCTGAAATGCCCGTCGTTTGTACTCTCGCTTTTTTACTTTGTTCTGAATCAAATAAATCGCAAACAAGTTTGATGCAAATCACTACATATAGACCTTAAAATGCACGCCGACCCAATATCTTGTATTTTTCGTCTATTATTCCAACAAGACAACGGCGATGACGCTGGCCGGAATTGTGGATAACCCGGGTCGAAAACGAGGGAAGTGGCTGGGGTATTTGAAAATCTCACCTGTATCTGTTTCCCCCGCCTCTGTGGATAACCTGTTTGAATGGAGTGATCATGACACCGCATGTGATGAAACGAGATGGCTGTAAAGTGCCATTTAAGTCAGAGCGCATCAAAGAAGCGATTTTGCGTGCAGCTAAAGCAGCGGGAGTCGATGACGCAGATTACTGCGCCACCGTCGCAGAAATCGTTAGCAGCCAGATGAATGAGCACAGCCAGGTGGATATCAATGATATCCAGACGGCAGTCGAAAACCAGCTGATGTCTGGCCCGTACAAACAACTGGCGCGTGCCTATATCGAATATCGCCACGACCGCGATATCCAGCGCGAAAAGCGCGGACGCCTGAATCAGGAAATTCGCGGCCTGGTCGAGCAGACCAACTCGGCGCTGCTCAATGAAAACGCCAATAAAGACAGCAAAGTGATCCCCACCCAGCGCGATCTGCTGGCCGGTATCGTCGCCAAACACTATGCCCGTCAGCATTTGCTGCCGCGCGACGTGGTGCAGGCGCATGAACGCGGTGAAATTCACTACCACGACCTGGACTACTCGCCGTTCTTCCCGATGTTCAACTGTATGTTGATCGACCTGAAAGGCATGCTGACCCAGGGCTTTAAAATGGGCAACGCCGAGATTGAACCCCCAAAATCGATCTCTACCGCCACGGCGGTCACCGCGCAGATTATCGCGCAGGTTGCGAGCCACATTTACGGCGGCACCACCATTAACCGTATTGACGAAGTGCTGGCCCCGTTCGTGACCGAAAGCTTTAACAAACACCGTAAGGTCGCGCAGGAGTGGCAGATCCCTGACGCCGACGAGTATGCCCGTTCGCGCACCGAGAAAGAGTGTTATGACGCGTTCCAGTCTCTGGAATATGAGGTGAACACCCTGCATACCGCCAACGGTCAGACGCCGTTTGTCACCTTCGGTTTTGGTCTGGGCACCAGCTGGGAATCGCGTCTGATCCAGCAATCCATTCTGCGCAACCGTATCTCTGGCCTGGGCAAAAACCGTAAAACCGCCGTGTTCCCGAAACTGGTTTTCGCCATTCGCGACGGCCTGAACCACAAACCTGGCGATGCGAACTACGACATCAAACAGCTGGCGCTGGAGTGCGCGAGCAAGCGCATGTACCCGGATATCCTCAACTACGATCAGGTGGTGAAAGTCACCGGCTCGTTTAAAACCCCGATGGGTTGCCGCAGCTTCCTGGGCGTGTACGAAGATGAAAACGGTGAGCAGATCCACGACGGACGTAACAATCTGGGCGTCATCAGCCTTAACCTGCCGCGCATCGCGCTGGAAGCGAAAGGGGATGAAGCCGCATTCTGGACATTGCTGGACGAACGTCTGGTGTTAGCGCGTAAAGCGCTGATGACGCGTATCGCCCGCCTGGAAGGGGTGAAAGCCCGCGTGGCGCCCATTCTCTATATGGAAGGGGCCTGCGGCGTGCGTCTGAAAGCAGACGATGATGTGTCGGAAATCTTTAAAAATGGTCGTGCCTCGATTTCGCTGGGTTATATCGGCATCCATGAAACCATAAATGCCCTCTTCGGCGATCGGCACGTTTACGACAGCGACGCGCTGCGCGCGAAAGGTGTGGCGATTGTTCAGCGTCTGCGTGATGCGGTTGACCAGTGGAAAGATGAAACCGGCTACGGCTTTAGCCTGTACAGCACCCCAAGCGAAAACCTGTGCGATCGTTTCTGCCGTCTGGACACCGCCGAGTTTGGCGTAGTGAATGGCGTGACCGACAAAGGTTACTACACCAACAGTTTCCACCTCGACGTGGAGAAAAAGGTGAACCCGTACGACAAGATCGACTTCGAAGCAGCTTACCCGCCTGTCGCGAGCGGCGGCTTCATTTGCTACGGCGAATACCCGAACATCCAGCATAACCTGAAGGCGCTGGAAGACGTGTGGGATTACAGCTATCAGCATGTACCGTACTACGGCACCAATACCCCGATTGACGAGTGTTACGAGTGCGGCTTTACCGGTGAGTTTGAGTGCACCAGCAAAGGTTTTACCTGCCCGAAATGCGGTAACCACGATGCGGCCCGCGTCTCCGTCACCCGCCGCGTGTGTGGGTATCTCGGTAGCCCGGATGCGCGTCCGTTTAACGCCGGTAAGCAGGAAGAGGTGAAACGCCGCGTGAAACATTTGGGGAATGGGCAGATCGGTTAAGGCGTCGCGGGTTTTCCCCTCACCCTACCCCTCTCCCTCAGGGAGAGGGAACCGATCGAGCACTTGTCGCACATGGCGTCCGTTTTCTCCCTCAGGGAGAGGGAACCGGACGAGCACCTTGTCGCGCATGGCGTCCGTTTTCTCCTTCAGGGAGAGTGAACCGGACGAGCACATTGTCGCGCATGGCGTCCGTTTTCTCCCTGCCGGGAACGGTAACCCTTCCCCCTCTCCCTGTGGGAGAGGGCTGGGGTGAGGGCAACAGCGCACACACACTCTGGACATCTTCTTATGCGATATCATCAATACTATCCCGTCGACATCGTCAACGGCCCCGGCACCCGCTGCACGCTGTTTGTTTCAGGCTGCGTTCATGAATGCCCCGGCTGCTATAACAAAAGCACCTGGCGCCTGAATTCCGGTCAGCCGTTCACCGCGGAAATGGAACAGCGGATCATCAACGATCTCAACGACACGCGCATTCATCGCCAGGGAATTTCTCTCTCCGGTGGCGATCCGCTTCATCCGCAAAACGTGCCGACAATCCTGAATCTGATTAAACGCATTCACCGCGAATGTGCAGGAAAGGACATCTGGATCTGGACGGGCTATACGCTGGATGAGCTGAATGCTGAGCAGAGGGAAGTGGTGGATTTGATTAACGTGCTGGTCGACGGTAAGTTCGTTCAGGATTTAAAAGATCCTGCGCTGATCTGGCGCGGCAGCAGCAACCAGGTTGTGCATCATTTGCGTTAATCCAGGGTGGATATCGCTATCCACCTCTCTTCAAAACCGACTCAAACTCTCCACGGCCACCGTCTTAAACTCGGCAAAATCGCCGCAGCTACAGAGCCGTGCCATGGTGCGCTCGCGCAGGAAGGTGACGAAAATATCGTAGATCGCCATCGCCTCTTCGTACTCACTTTTGCTGATGGCAAGCAGGAAAATGACATAGGCCGTTTCATCGCCCCATTTAATCCCCTTCGGGGCCAGCACGGTATAGACCACGGTTTTTTGCGCCAGTAGCCCCAGGGAGTGCGGCAGCGCGATGCCGTCGCCCAGCATAGTGCTGACTATCGCTTCACGCTCGACAACGGAATCGAGAAATTCCGCGCCGACAAAGCCCTCTTCCTGAAGCTGTTTACACAGTTCGTGGAATAACGTTTGCTGATCCATCGCCTGGTCCACGATACGGAAATGGGCGGCATCAAAATATTTTTCCAGCATCCAGGGGCGCGTGCGGTCCACCAGCACCAGCTTGCCGATCTGTTCCAGCTGATAATCGGTTGGAAAAGGCGCGATCTGCACCACCGGTTTGGCTTTCTCACTGATGCGCGCGGTAGCGATCACGAAATCCTCACTGATGCTGTCTGCCAGCTCGTACTCCCGCAGCGTCACCGTGCGGGTGATCTCCACCTGTGGATATTTGCGCTGCATGACCGCTTCGATCATCCGGGCCATGGCATTGCCCGCATCACACACCAGTAGTACCCGCGGTTGTCGCTGATAGCCCACGTTGTAATGCCGCTCCAGCCCGACGCCAATGTGCAGCACCAGAAAACCGATCTCGTTTTCACTGATGACATACGGCGTATATTTTCCCCATCCAGACACGGCCGCCAGCGTCATGTCCCACGCCATGGGATAGTGCTGCTTGATATTATCCAACAGCGGATTGGGGATCATGATTTGATAACGCACGCGGGTGATCATCGTTTTAATATGCGTCAGCAAATCGGCGTGCAGCTGGGCATCGTTAAGCAGGTTGTAGTTATAGTGTGTGTTGATATAGCGCAGGATGTAATTGACCAGCGCTTCATCGTCATCGGCGTTAATGGCGCTGGGGGCGATCTCCTGAATCTGACGCGCGGCAATGTGCACGCAGAGCCAGTTCTCTTCAGAAGGTGAAAGCACTTTATCGGCAAGACGCGCAATCGCCGCCGCAATATCCCGTGCCGCGTCGCGGACATTCTCCTCTACGCCATCGGCATTAAACTCTGGCAGCGGGAATCCTTCGCTAATACGACGGACCGAGACCGCGCAGTACAAACGGACAAAGAGTTCGCCTTCATCGGTCAGGCGAATATGGTGCCGCGTCAGGGTATCGTGCAACACCCCCACCAGCTGTTCAGGGACACCCGCATTGAGGGCGACTTCGGTGACCAGCGGATTCAGGCTGTCCTGCTGGGCCAGCTCCCAGAGCAAATCCGTGAGGCAGGCGCGCACGGACATCTCGCTGCCAAACAGCTTCATGCCGTGACGCGGACGCGTCTCAAGCGTCAGGTTGTAACGCTGAAACCACTCCCGCACCTCGACCATATCGCTTTGTAGCGTCGCCCTGCTGACAAACCATTCGTCTGCGAGATCCTCCAGCTTTAACGAAAATGCCGAGGTCAGGAAGCGCACCACCAGGTAATGCACCCGCTCCGGCCCGGTACGCGGGATGCGCAACGCGCTCGGACGCGACTCCTGCAGTGACTGATAGCGTGCCGCATCGTCGATCTTTAACTGGTAGCCATTGCCCCGGCTCAAAATAAACTGTGCGCCGTGGTTTGCCAGCAGCGCGTTGAGTGCGGTGATATCAGCGCGGACGGTTCGCGTGGAGACCGACAGCCGCTGCGCGAGTTCGTCCTGCGGCAGCGTTTCGTTTTGCAACAGGTCGAAAAGTTGCGCTAAACGTTGGTTCGGAAATCGCACGGGGTTGTCCTCTTAGGGCTTAGGGTGAAATAACCATCTGGGATGGACTGCCGACGGGCGTATAGTCTGGCTCGAAGCGGAGTTTACCGTCCTGCGCCACGCGGAAACAGGTAATGTTGTCGCTGCGCTGGTTCATGACGTATAGCCAGCGCCCCTGCTTGTCCAGCGTCAGGGTGCGCGGATAATCGCCCCGCGTCCAGACATCGTCCTGATGCGTCAGCGTGCCATCCGCTGTTACGGTAAAGTGCCCGATGCTGTTATGCAAACGGTTAGCCACATACAGCTGTTTGCCATCGGCACTGAGCGCCAGCCCGGCGGCAAAGCTCGTTCCTTTGTATCCTTCAGGCAGCGCTGAGATCGTGTTGCCCTCTTTTAACGTCCCGGTCGCAGAGTCCAGCTTGTACCAGGTTAAGGTGGAGGCTTCTTCATTAATTAACCATAGCCCCTCACCGTCTGGCGAGAACACAAAGTGGCGCGGTCCGGCACCTTTTGAAGAGGCGCTGATAAACGGCGGATCGTTCGGCGTCAGCTTGCCTGTTTGATCGTCAAAACGGTACTGATAGAGACGATCCAGGCCCAGATCGGTAGAAAAAACGTATTTCCCGCTCGGATCGGCGGCGATCATGTGCGCATGCGGGCCATTGTGGTCGCTAATGGCAAAACTGCCTTCTGCCGCTGCCGCCGGTTTCGCCGCGCCCGGTTCCCCCTTATCCTGATGGGTATCCGTGGCTTCACCCAGGCTGCCATCTGCCTTAACGGGCAGAACAGCAATCGATCCGCTGACGTAGTTCGCCACCAGCAGGTGCTGGCCTTTTGGCGTCAGGGAGAGATAGACCGGCCCCGCCCCGCCGGACGCCACCTGATTCAGCTCGCTCAGTTCACCGTTCTCGCCCACGCGTAATGCCTGCACCACACCCTGCTCCACTTCACTTGCTACATAGAGCGTTTTGCCATCCTGTGAGACGGTGAGTTGCGCGGCGTTTGGCAGCGTGCTGACCAGCGTTTTGTTACCGAGCGCGCCGGTTTGCGGGTCGAGGGTAAAGCGGTACACCCCTTCGCCGTTGGGGTTGTAGGTCCCCACCCAGGCGTAGTGTGTCTGGGCCAGGGCAGTGGTTGCCAGTAAAGAGAGTGAAGCGACAAGCAGGTTACGGGTGTGCATGGTGGCTCCTTTGGATGTGTGCGGTGTGTTTCCCCTCACCCCGGCCCTCTCCCAAAGGAGAGGGGGTAAAGGTTCCCTCTCCCTTTGGGAGAGGGTTAGGGTGAGGGGCAGTTTTTATTTCACCAGCTTCTTCGTCATTTCCAGCAGCGTACGCACATCTTCCGGGCGCGTGTCGCCGCTGGCTTTGTCGATAATCGAGCTGTAGATATGCGGAATGATTTTACTCACGCCCGCATCCAGCGCGATCTGCAGGATTGTCTCAAAATTCTCCAGATCGATTCCACCGGTCGGCTCCAGCCAGAAATCGTGACGGGCGCAGGCTTCTGCCACCGCCTGGTATTCGTCCCGACACGCCAGGCCTCCCATCGGGAAGTATTTGATAGAGCTGCCGCCAAAATCTTTCAGCAGGGCAATCGCGGTGTCAACCGGCACAATACCGTCCGGCGCCGTGCTGCTCAGTGGACCGGTGGAGATTTTTACCTTTCCAACGGTGCCAGTCGGCGAGACCAGGCCGTTCACCACGGATTCACGCTGCCCCAGCAGCGCACGGCTGGTTGCCACGCCGGTGAACACCTGGTTGACGTGCTGCGGCTGCACCTGACGGGCGATCTCACTGACCATCGCGGACTGGTTCGGATCGCCTGCGCCGAGGCCCACAGAGAGCGCATTATCGATAAGCTGAGCGTAGTCGCGCATATCGGCAACCGCACTGGCGACATCCGGGTAATTTTTGGAGAGCACGCCCACCAGCACGTGGCCTTCCGCCGCCTCGTAAATGGCGCTGGCGTTGGCTTTCGATCCTGCCAGCACGTTCAGGCAGACGCGGTCACGGTAAAAGTTGGGGGTCAGTTTCATGCCTTTTTCTCCTGTCCTAACACTTCACTAATGCGGCGATAAACAATGTTCAGCTGATCGGCATTCACGCTGCGCACGTCCGCTTCGATAATCCCTTCGTTGGCCTTGTAGCCACGGAAGTAAATGGCGTACTCGCCTTGCTTCAGCGCGGTCACCAGGTCGCCGGTGCCAACACCGGTGGTGGCTTCATCAAACTTAATCTCGGTACGGGCGATATCGCGACCGGCACTGTCCCAGACCACGCGTGCCGTCACGCCGTTAAGGGTATTAAGCGCGTCAATAAAGGGCGTCATCTTCGCCACCATCTCTTCGCCGCTCTCTTTGGTCGCCGTCAGGTAGTGTTCGATGGCACAGGTGAGGCCGAGGATCCCCTCTTTACCCACTTTCATTGCGCGGCCAATCCCCGCCGTCTGGCGTTTTACCCACTCAACGTATTGCGTTTTGCCGATCACCAGCCCGCTGGTTGGCCCTTCGATCGCTTTCGCACCGCTGTAGATCACCAGATCGGCACCGGAGCGGTAGTAAACGTGAAGATCTTCTTCCGCGGCCGCATCCACGATCAGCGGTAGATCGTGCTTACGCGCCACCACCGCCGCCTGCTCTACGCTGAGCATGCTTTTCTGCACGCAGTGGTGAGACTTGATGTAAAGAATGGCCGCGGTACGCGGCGTGATGGCCGCCGCCAACTGATCGGCGGAGCATTCGTTCGCGTAGCCCGCTTCCACCAGCTTGCCGCCGCCCAGCGCCACCATGGTGCCTACCGGTGCGCCAAAGTTAACGTTATGGCCTTTCGGCATCACGATTTCGTTGTTCTCAATCGGGGTGACGTGCAGATTCTCCAGCAGCCAGTCGCTGTCTTTGACCAGCACTGCCGCCACAGACTGGGCGATGCCCGCCGATGCGCAGGAGACGACCGTCGCCCCTTCCACATCCAGCAGCTTCGCGATGTATTCGCCGGTTTTGTTGACCAGATCCTTCATCTCGAAATAGTGATTCATGCCATCCATCGCCGCCTGCACCACTTCCGGGCGCGGCGTAGAGACACCCAGCGCCGTCATACGGCCTGAGGTGTTGATGACTTGCTTTAAGTGATACTTCTCATAAATCGAAGGCATGTTCCGTGCTCCCTTGTTCGGTCATGTAGCCCTTGCCTGCGCGGATGGCGGCAAGCGGCACCAGAATGTGTTCAGCCTGCAGGCTGTCATTTTCAGCATCCACCAGCAGCGTTGGCTGGCGTTTTATCGTGAACAGCGTCAGGTCGGCATCGAGGCCTGGCTGAATACGGCCTTTGTGCGTAAGACGCAGCCCGTCGGCGGCGTTCGCGGTGACGCACTCAATCACCTGCGGCAGCGACATGCCGATGGCGAGAAACTTCGACATCACGCTTGCCAGCGACCCTACCGGGCCGTTAATGCGGTTGCGGCAGTAAATATCTGAGCTGATGGTGTGCGGCAGAATGCCCATCGCAATGGCGCGTCTCGCCACCTCAAAGCTAAAGCTCGCGGTACCGTGCCCGACGTCCAGGCGCACACCGCGTTTCAGGGCGGAGGTGATGGACGCACGCAGTTCGCCGGATGGCGTCAGAATGCGGTTCGGCTTGCCGTTGTAGCAGTGGGTGATGATGTCGCCAGAGCTGAGCAGGTCGGCAATTTCATCGAGGTTGGGCGGATTATTACCAATGTGCACCATCAGCGGCAGGTCGCCGTTCTCTTTCTGGATGGCTTTCGCGCGCTCAAGCGGCGTAATGCCGTTTTCGCCGACCACGCTGCTGCTCATGCGCGCTTTCAGGCCCACGATAAAATCGGGGTGGCGCGTAACAGCCTGCTTCACGGCGTCCGCGTCGATGTTGGCCATATTGGCCAGTTCGTTCTGGGCAATCAGCCCCACGCGGGAGATGTTCAGTAAGGCATACACGTCGGTTGAGGCTTTACGGGTGATTTCATAAAAATCGTCCACGTCATTCGCGCCGGTACTGCCGGCATCTACCACCGAGGTCACGCCGGTGGCGATGCCCACGCTGTCCGGTTCGTCAAAATAGATGGGGGAGTTCGGGTAGCAGTGAACGTGGGAGTCAATCCAGCCTGCGCTGACGAACACTTCACCGTTCAACTCCACCGTTTTGCGGGCGGGCGAGGTAATGTCGCCCAGCGCCGCGATTTTTCCGTTCTGAATGGCGATATCGGTCAGGGTATCGTCGGTGAGGCGCGCACGGCGCAGGAGTAAATCAAACATGGGGTTCTCCTGAAAAGACGGGCGCCAGAGCGCCCGCGGGTATTAAAGGGCGACCGGGAACAGCCAGCCCAACAGCATCGCACCGAGGATGGCTCCGCCGGTAATCGGCTTCTGCCAGATGTAAAACAGAAGTGCGCCCAGCAGTGAACCCACGCCAATGGGAATGGAGGCGGTCATGGCGCTGAGGATAATCAACGGCCCGAGGAAACGACCGGAGGCGTTACCGGCACCCATCATTACGTCCGCCCCGTAGGTGGAGTTGCTCTGATTGATGGTGAACTTACGCGCCAGAATGATGATGTAGCCAATCGCCAGACCAATCACCAGGCCGGTAATCAATGCCGCGATGAAGTTGGTCACCGGGAACATAATGCCCGCGCCCAGCAGCAGCGCCGGAACACCGAGGCCCACGCCGGTCTGGATCGCCCCGCCGATATCCAGGATACCGACCAGCGACCCTTCGATAATACGGGCGAACAGGAAGCTCGCGCCGAACGCCGCCACTGCGCCGTAAACGCCGGTATCCATTCCCGCTTTTAACATCGCGACGAAGGCCACTTCGTTAAACGCGCCGATGCCGTAGAGGTAGTACATGTGTGTCCCGGCGAAGACGCCGGAAGAGAGCAGGCCAACGAAGATCGGGAATGACCAGTCGGCATACCAAAAACCTTTATTCTGTTCCATTTAGAGGCTCCTGTTATTTACCGCTGAGCGAGTTGTGGATCATATCGAGCCAGTTCGGCACGGTCAGATGGAAGGATTCGATCATCTTCATGTCGAAACCACGGAAGAAGCCGCTCAGCACAAACAGGGCCACAATAGCCGCCATCATTACTTTGGTGACGTGGTTCCAGCCGCTCTCTTCAACGCCTTTACCGATCAGAATACCCAGCACCAGACCCGGAACGGCGTTACCCATGATCAGCTGCGCCGCGCCGCCAAAGACGGTGGCCCAGAAGCCCGATTTTTTACCCGCGTCGATCGCCGCCAGCCAGAAGATCACCGGCATTACGGTATTCACCAGCAGGTTTGCCGCCGGTACCAGTACCTTTACAGCCGTCACCTGAAGCGCCGCCGGAACGGAGGAGGCGGTGAGGTTAAGGAAGGTGACGACAATCATGCCGATCACGCCGCAGGCAATCGCCATTTTGCGTGGATCGTGCAGCGTTTCGCCGACGTTACGGTTTTTAATCATCAGTGCCGCCGCACCCCAGTTCGGGATGATGCGATGGTCTACGTCCTGAGTGAAGGCACCTGCCGCCACCGAAGAGGCCCAGGCGTTAAAGAAGAACCCCAAACCGAATGAGAAGTGGGACGCGGGATCGCCTTCACAGGAGTTCAGTTCCCCCAACGTACGAAATGCGCCCATACCCTGTGTGGTAGGCGCATGAAACATGCGTGCAGCCCCGGCCCCAACGCCGACGCCAACCAGGCCGCCGATGATGAGCGATTTTATTAAAATTATCAGGAACATTAGTCTGCCCTATTAGTAAGAATCAGCGTTGCGTGACGAAATCCACCTGGTCGAGATTGATGGCGGTCACGTTGACGGTCACATCCAGCTCCACGCTGTAGGTGCGTCTTTCCCGGCGCAAAAAGAAGAACAGAAAGGCTTCTTTACGCACCGCTTCTTGCGCCTGAACAACCTGCACGTCCTGTGGCTCAATACGCAGTAAGATGTGGGGTGATGCTTTCATCACCGTGGCCTGAACCTGGTTCAGCGCGTCAGCAAAGGCGCGGGCTTTCGCCTCGCCTTTGCCTTTAACTCTCACCGTGGTGGTGAATTGCTCTTTCATACTAGGCGCCGTACTTTTTCAGCCAGGCTTGTACCAGCCGCTCGCCCAGCTCTTCTTTATCCATAAAACCAAAGCCCAGCACGTTGCAGCCTTCATTGATGGCGGTCACGCCCTCTTCTACCGAACGCATGCCGTATTTGGCCTTGTAGCCATATTTGGTTTGTGCGGTGATGGCACCCGCGCCGCCGCTACCGCAGAATGAAATGCCGAAGGTGGCGTTTTCCGCTTTCATCACGTCGCCCAGCTTCATATCTGCCGCGACACCCGGCACGACAACCGCACGTCCACCCGCTTTTTCCACACCTGCAGCCACTTTCTGACCTTTACCCAGGCGATCGCCAATCACGACTGTAATCTGTTCCATGTAATGCTCCTTAAAGGTTGTCTTTCGCGACTTCGAAGTGAACGGAGAGCAGCCAGGCCTCTTCATCAGGCAGGTTGCCAAACTGTGCGACCACTTCGCGGGCAAGCCGCATTGAATCAGGTGAAATTTCGTCAAACAGGTCTGCTTCGACCTCCGGCAGCGGCTCGCCGGTCACCGACCGGTGCGCCATTGCGCGGACGTGGGAGGTCAGCATTTGCTGCTGCACGTCGTTGGGGATGATGTTGTTGCGGCTAAGCAGGGCATACACCTGCTCCAGCATGGTGGTGGCAAGCGTCTCCGTTTGCGCAGCCTGTTCCCCAACGTCGTTCATTACCGCTCCGTTAATCACTCGTCTTACCCCGTTAATGGCTCTGAGGTAAAACTAACGTTGGAGGGGGATTGTTTGTAGCGAGTTGTTTTCCACTTCAAAGTGGAAAGGAGAGCGGCACCAGTGATCTGTGCCACATAATCCCGGTGAATATATATAAATCACCAGATTTACGTGATGAATGTCACTCATTTGCGTGGCAGAAAGGCAGGGAGACAGTCGTAAAAGTTTACGAGCCGACTCGTGAAAGTGTGATGTGGATAAGGTTTTCTTATGGGGATTCGTTACAGTGCGTGCGGGTGCTTGAGACTGACCGTCTCATGCATGGGACGGAAAGTGGAAAGCCCCTACCTGAATTTAAATCAGGGCGGGGCTGTAAACGACACGTCTTGCCACGTGATGTTCGCTGCCTTACCCGCTTTTAAAGCAAGGAGGCATCCATGAAACGCAGAACCCCATGTATCAGGGTTTTGATGATTATTGCACTGACAATAATCATCTTAACGCTGGTGACGCGGAAAACACTGTGCGAGATCAGTTTTCGAAACGGTTCTTTTGCAGTAACAGCGAGACTGGATTGTCGCTCCGGATTGTAGGGAGCAAGCATGCGGGGGCGCGATTTCGCGCTCCCGCACACGGAGAAAGGACGTACAGCTCAGGCACCCAATTAACGGTATTTTTTGTGGTAGGTATTACGCGTCATGACAATGTTATCGGCCGCCGCCTGAGCCTCTTTGATCTTGCCTTCGTTGGCAAGCTTCAGCGCACCGTCGATCTGACCGACCAGCACATCGAACCCGTGGCGATAGTCTTTCATCTCTGCACTGTCTGCCGCTTTGTTTTCAAGCTTTGGCGGCGTGGCTTTTTGCGCGTCCAGCGCCGCTTCACGCATTTTGGTCAATGCGTCTTTCATTTCCGATGCATTGTCCGTTTTTTGAACCACCTTCAGATTACTGCTGAGGGTATCCATATTATCTTCAAGATCGGCGGCAAACGCAGAAGAACCAAGAACCAGCGTTGACGCTGCGACGATCGCTAACAGGTGTTTACGCATTGCTCACTTCCTTTTTTATTATTAATAACGCCTTAACGAGTCTTACTGGCCCGCAATTTTCATTTCGGGCAGAAGCACTGAACCACACTGTATATTGCTACGTGTTTCAATATCGTTACCGACCGTAACGATGTTGCGCCACATATCCTTCAGGTTACCGGCGATGGTGATTTCGCTCACCGGATACTGAATTTCACCGTTTTCGACCCAGAAGCCCGCCGCCCCGCGAGAATAATCACCGGTAATGCCGCTCACGCCCTGGCCCATCAGCTCGGTCACCACCAGGCCAGTGCCCATCTCTTTCAGCATCTGCTCAAAGTTCAGGCCCTGTCCGGCAATGCGCCAGTTATGGATGCCGCCCGCATGCCCGGTACTTTTCAGCCCCAGTTTGCGTGCAGAGTAGTTGGTCAGCAGCCACTGGGTCAGAATGCCGTCTTTAATAATATCGCGACGTTCAGTGCGCACGCCTTCGCTGTCGAACGGCGTGGAGGCCAGCCCTTTCAGCAGATGAGGATGCTCTTCAATGGTCAGCCATTCTGGCAGGATCTGTTTGCCCAGTGAGTCGAGCAGGAAGGTCGATTTTCGGTAAACGGAGCCTCCGGCAATCGCCCCCACCAGGTGTCCAAACAGCCCGGTCGCCACTTCGTTGGCAAAAATAACCGGTGCCTTCATGGTGGACAGTTTACGCGGAGACAAGCGGGACAGCGTGCGCTTCGCACACTCTTCACCCACCCACTCCGGGCTCTGCAAATCGCCCATAGCACGACCGATGGTATAGGCATAATCACGCTCCATATCGCCGTTCTCTTCCGCGATAACACAGCTGGAAAGAGAGTGGCGCGTCGAACTGTAGCCCTGCAACATACCGTGGCTGTTACCGAAGACTTTGATGCCGTAGTGGCTGTTAAAGCTTCCGCCTTCGGTATTGGTGATGCGCTTGTCCGCATTCAGCGAGGCCTGCTCGGCACGCGCAGCGTATTCAATGGCTTCGTCGGGGGACACTTCCGCCGGGTGGAACAGATCCAGATCGGGCGCATCAAAGGCCAATAACTCTTTATCGGCGACGCCGGCAAAAGGATCGGGAGAGGTATAGCGGGCAATATCCAGCGCCGCCTGCACGGTACGCGCGATGGCGTCCGGGCTTAAATCGGTCGAGGATGCGCTGCCTTTGCGGTTCTGATGATAGACGGTAATCCCCAGTGCACCATCGCTGTTAAATTCAACATTTTCCACTTCACCGTAGCGAGTGCTAACACTGATACCGGTCGTTTTGCTGACGGCCACTTCCGCGCCGTCTGATTTTGCTGAAGCCAGCTCCAGCGCTGTGGAGACGGCTTCTTCCAGAATCTTACGCTGCGCTTCAACTTGTGAGGTTACTTTCATCGCAAATGCCATACTGTAAGAGAGAGTTATTTGAAGTCTAACAGAGAACCGTTTTTCAGTGCGCGTCTTAACTGGTAACATTAGCCTCTTTTTTAAGGAGCCTGACATGACTAAGCAGCCCGAAGACTGGCTCGACGACGTTCCCGGTGATGACATC